>OGRO01000011.1_pt1 | contig 247748 bp, 230 predicted proteins | sample 1553451 | NCBI WGS metagenome assembly OGRO01 (sample SAMEA2580021, study PRJEB22360) | human gut metagenome | reverse complement strand
GTTCTTTCAACGGATAACCCCATGAAAATTTAATACTACCATCAGGACAGCCGAGCAAATCGACTGTCCTTTTTCTATGTCTACGGACAGAAAGGAGCGACCACCCATGACGAAACCGAGAGAGAAAACCCGCGAGGAATTGCAAGCCGAGATTGAGGACGGAAAGAAGAAAATCCGGCAGTTTGAGAACCGGGAAAAGGTGTTGCGTCAGAAGCTATCCCAAGAGGAACGCCGGACGCGCAGCCACCGCCTTATCGTCCGGGGCACAGGCTCGAAACGGATATCGCTCCGGGTATTCGCTATACGGGCGACGAGTATGCGGTGCGCCGATTGGTATCCGTTTTGATTGACAACGCCGTGAAATACGCCTCTCCCGGCTCCCCCATAACGCTAAGGCTCGAAAAGGACAGGCGGGGTGTTGTTATACGTTCATCAAACGGCTGCGAAAATGTTGACGCGGACGAGACAAAGAAGCTGTTTGACCGTTTTTACCGCACCGACAAGGCGCGAAGCGCGGGCGGATTCGGAATAGGACTCTCGATAGCGCGGGGCATAGCGGAGGCTCATAAGGGCTCGATAAAGGCCGAGCTTACGGACGGCAACACAATAGAATTTACTGCTTATCTCAAATAAAAAACCGGTCGAAGTTTTTGCTCCGGCCGGTTTTCGCTATTGTTCATTTTCTGTCCCTGCACTTTTTATTTATTATATATTTTTCGTCATACAAAAAACAGCCGCAGCAATTTGCTGCAGCCGTTCGCTTCTTTCGCAGCCGCCGGTATCCGGGCGGCTTATTGTTTTTTACATCTTTTCAAACCGCTCAACATCCGTCACAAACAGAGTTGCGCCGCCGACCCTTGCCTTTCTGTCCTCGTTCTGCTCGGTGCGGCTCTTGCAGTTTTGGTTTATCAGTTCAACCGCATGGGCGAGCTTGTCGTCTTCAACGCCGATGAGCAGGGTCATGTTGCTGTTGCGCAGGAATCCGCCGGAGGTCGGAATCTTCGTGAATGAATAGCCCGCTTCTCTGAGCGCATCGCAGACGGGGTTGAGATCTTTTTTGCCGATAACGGCAGTTATGAGCTTCATATCAAAATCTCCTTTCGGGATACTTTATGCCTTGAGCAATTCAAAAAGGAAGCGTGTGCTGTCCTCCATGTCTTTTATAGCTATCTTCTCCGATGTTGTGTGGACGTCGCACATACCCGTGCCGATGTTGACAACGGCTATGTCGTGCAGTGCGATGTTGGAAGCGTCGCAGCCGCCGAGCGTCTTTGAGAGATAGGGGCGTATGCCCGCCGCCTCATATGCCGCGAAAATGTCCTTTATAAGCTGCGACTCGGGATCGACCGTGAATGCGCCGGAGTGGCGCTCGCTTTCGTATTCGAATGTTGTTCCGAACTTCTCGCACGCCTCTTTCATAACGGCGAGTGCGTCCGCGATATGCTTTTGCACCGTGTCCTCGTCGTATGAGCGGAACTCCATGTCAAACGACGCTTTGTCCGCTACGATATTGGTCGGACCCTCGGAGACGAAATTGCTGATGTTCTGCACGCTTATGTCGTCAACATGACCCACGGGGATGTTCGCCGCCGCGTATGCCGCAGCCTTGAGCGCGTGTATGCCGTTCTCGGGGCATACGCCGGCGTGCGCCTTCTTGCCGAAGAAGCTTATCGACATAACTATATTCGCCGCGGCGGAGTTGACTATCTCGCCGATGTCCTCGCTGTCGAGCACTATGGCGGCCTTGCTCTTTATCCTGTCGTAGTCCGCAAAGCGCGAGCCGAGCATTCCGGTCTCTTCGGAGAGGGTGAACAGAACCTCGACGGCTCTGTTTTTCTCGCCGCTCTCTTTGAGCCTTGTTACGGCCTCGATTATCTCCGCTATGCCGGACTTGTCGTCCGAGCCGAGAACCGTCGTGCCGTCCGAATATATGAACCCGTCGCGCTCAACGGGAGTGACCGCCGCGCCGGGAGTTACCGTATCGGTGTGGCAGGAGAGCAGTATGCTCTCGCCCTCGCCGGGCAGATAGCCGTATATATTGAAGCCGTCCGAGCCGCATTTTTTGCCGGCCTCCTCGTCGCGCTCGACCTCGAAGCCCGCCTCGGTAAGCGCCTTTTCAAGCTCCAGGCAGAATGCGCGCTCGTGTCCCGTTTCGCTGCCAGTCGAAACGAGGTCGCAGAATGTTTTAACAAGTCTCCGTGTGCTCATGTTTTCCTCCGTATCTTTGCTTTTTGTCTTGACAAAAAGTATATATATGATAATATTTTTAGTGTTGCAGGGATAACTGCGGCACTGTCAAAAGGCAGCCTTGAGAGCGTCTTTTGTTCAATTAAATAATACCACAGTTTTCTCGGGTTTACAACCTCGCGGAAGTGGATTTTTAATTTTGCTTTTAGCTTTTAAATGAAAGGATGATATTCATGGGATCGATATTTAAAATCACCGCGCTTGCGGGTATCGCCGCAGGAGCTTATGCGGCGGTCAAGAAGTTTGCGCCGAATATCCTGCCCGGTAAAAACGAGGCCGAGGATATGGCGAAGAACGCTCTGAACAGCGTCAAGCTCACTTTCCCTACCGACGAAAAATTCTATAACGGCACCGCTCTGACCCCGCCCATGGGCTGGTCGAGCTGGAACGCATTCAGAAACAGGATAGACGAGAAGCTTATTCTCGAGATTGCCGAAGCGATGAAGACGAGCGGGCTTGCGGATGCGGGGTATGAGTATGTCAACCTCGACGACTGCTGGCAGTCCTCCATGCGCGACGAAAACGGCAGACTCCAGGGCGATTTTTCGAATTTTCCGAGCGGTATACCCGCGCTTGTCAAGAGCGTCAACGATCTCGGACTCAAACTCGGCATATATTCCTCAAACGGCACCCTGACCTGCGAGGATCTGCCCGCGAGTCTCGGCAACGAGGCGACAGACGCGGACACCTTCGCCGAGTGGGGAGTCGAATATTTCAAATACGATTTCTGCCATAACGTGCCCATCCCGATGCGCGCGCCCTATATCGAATATATCAGCGTCGCAAATTCGGACGGCTCTTTTGAAACGGTTATTCCCGCGGACGACGCGTCACTTTTCGGCGACGCAAAGATACTCGAGGACGAGCGCCTCGATTCGGGCAGATATATCTCGGGGCTCTCCGCGCACAGAGGCTCGGCTCTGTTCGGCGTCGATGTGCCGGAGGACGGCGAATATTCCCTGACTCTCGGAATCAGAAAGAAGAGCAACAGCTTCAAATATCTCGAGGTCACCGTCAACGGCGAGGACAAGTACGCGACCACCGTCCCGCCGACAAAAGGCTTCACCGCCGACGGCAGACATCAGGTGAAGATAAAGCTCCGTGCGGGCGCGAACACAATAGAGCTTGAGAATCCCATAGCCTCGAGGCAGGACAGCGCGGCAGTGCAGTATGCCAAAATGGGCAGAGAGCTCATGCGCGCAACCGCCGAGTATGCCGACAGAAACGGCACCGAGGAGCGCCCGATAGTCTATTCGATTTGCGAGTGGGGCAGAAATCTCCCGTGGCGCTGGGGCGCGGCGGCGGGCAATCTCTGGCGCACCACGCCCGATATCCAGGCTAATTGGAAGTCTGTTGTCGGCACATACGAGATTAACGTCAACCTCTTTAAATATGCGGGCAAGGGCAACTGGAACGACCCGGATATGCTTGAGGTCGGCAACGGCGACCTGACCTTTGAGGAGAACCGCAGCCACTTCACCCTCTGGTGCTTCATGGCGGCTCCGCTGATTCTCGGCAACGACGTGCGCGAGTTTATCCGCGAGGACGGAACCGCCGACACGGAGAATGAGACGCTGAGAATACTCACCGACAGAGACATGATAGCAATTGATCAGGATGCGCTCGGCGAGCAGTGCAGAAGAATAAAGACAACGCTCATAGCCGATACGCTCATAAAGCCTCTCGAAAACGGCGATGTCGCGGTCTGCTTCTTCAACAAGGGCAGCGACACGAGATATTTCGAGCACCGCATGGACGATATCGTCTGCCGCTCGTATGTCACAACTCCTTTGGCGCAGGAGTACGAGGCCTATGACCTTTGGACGAAGGAGACCTCGGTTATAAATACCACTCTCAGCGCCTTTGTTGAGCCGCACGGCGTCAAGGCGTTCAGAATAAGAGCAATATCGGAATAAGTTTATGGAAGAATTTATCGGCAAAAACTATAATATTCCGCAGTTAGACCTGAGCGAGCGCCCGGAGAACACGCCGGAGAAATACGCCTATCTCTATGAGCAGACCGTGGTAGACGACAGCGAGAGCTATTTAGGTCACCCCGATTCCGTCCTGCTTAAAAACGGCGATATTCTAACCGTCTATCCCCACGGACACGGCAAGGGAGCGGTGCTCAATAAGATAAGCGCGGACGGCGGACTCAGCTACACGAAATGTATCGCAGTCCCGCCCGAATCGTGGAAAAAATCGCTTGAGACCCCGACTGTCTACCGCCTCGAATTTTCGGACGGCACGCCCGACAAGCTCATTCTCGTCTCCGCAAACTCCAAGTGGCCCGATATGGACACCCCCGGCGGCTTCAACTGCTCCGTCTCCTGCGACGAGGGCGAGACGTGGAGTGAGTTCGAGACCTTCTATTCAAAGGCCGACGGCTGCGATTTGATACCCATAGTCGCCATGGCGTCGCTTACGAGGCTCAAGGAGAACGGCAAATTCGTTGACAAATGGATGGGCTTTTTCCACGACGGCAATTTTTATAATTACAAGACGATTTTAAGCTTTACCCCCGACGGACGCGTTTGCTGGAGCAAGCCGGAGAAGTATTTCGCCGCCCACAGAGACGCGGAGCTGCGCTCGAATATGTGCGAGGTCGAGGTTATCAGGAGCGACGGGGGAGAGGGCGACGAGCTCTGCCTCATCTCGCGCTCGAACACCAAGAAAGAAAACTCCCTTATCTCGTTTTCACGCGACGAGGGCAAGACATGGTCCGAGCCCGTTCACGCCCCATCCGCGCTCAACGGCGAGCGCCACAAGGCGGACTATTTAAAGGACGGCAGGCTGTTCATAACCTTCCGCTCGATAGAACGCGCCCCGGAGAAGCTGAAGCTTTATTCCGATAACGGCGACTGGTATAGCGAGGGCTGGATAGCGTGGATAGGCAGCTACGACGACCTCAAAAACGGCACGGAAGGCGACTACCGCATCAAGATAGCCCATACCTATCTCGACGGTCAGACCGAGCCGGAGATTAAAGCCAACGCCGACACCGCCTACTGCGGAAACGTCGTGCTCCCCGACGGCACGGCAGTCACCTCGTCCTACGGACGCTTCGGCGAGAAGAACCCGGACGGCAGCGACAAAACCTATATAATCTCCAAGCGTATCAATCCGCGCGACACGGATGAGTTGGTGGGATTTTTGAAATAATAATCGGTTGAAATCCCTCCTGCCATATGTTACAATAAACTCAATAAATTACCGGAGGTGGGCGCTGTGAGCAGATCGAAAAACGAACTTCTGCTTGCGGCGTCCGCGTTTATTCTGCTCGCCGCCGCACTTACGGCCGCGTTGGCTCTGCGCTTATCTCCGAGCCGAGCCGCGAGCACGGTTCAATATACAGACGGCAGCGCTTACGGAATAGACATAAACTCCGCCGACGAAGACGAGCTTACCGCGCTCGCCGGGATAGGGGAGAAGAAGGCGGAGAGTATTGTCAGCTACCGTGAGGAGCACGGGGAATTTATATATCCGTGGGAGATAACAAATGTTGACGGAATAGGCGAAAAGACCTATGAAAAAATAAAAAATGATATCTGCGCCGACTGACGCGGGTTGCAAACAGGAGGAACGACATGACAGGCATCTACAAAAAATTCAAGAGCGGAACGGATATTCGCGGAATAGGCATAGGAAACGGTGACGAGCCGCTCTATATGAGCGATGAATTTATCGCGCGAGCGAGCGCGGCCTTTGCCGATTTTCTTGCCGAAAAGACGGGCAAGGCGGCGGAGGAGCTGACTGTCGCCATAGGCCACGACCCGCGCCTTTCCGCTGAGCGCATAAGCGCGGCGGTAGTCCGCGGACTCGCCCTGCGCGGGGTCAATATAATCGACTGTGCGTTAAGCTCCACTCCCGCTATGTTTATGGCGGTGCTCGACCTGCCCTGCGACGGCTCCGTGCAGATGACCGCGAGCCACCACCCGGGCGACAGAAACGGACTGAAATTCTTTACCGTTGACGGCGGCCTCGACTCGCCTGATATCGCTTATATACTCGAAAAGGCCGAGAATATCGAGCTCGGCGATGTCCCCGCGAAGATAACGTCCTGCGACCATATGAAGCAGTACGCCGCGCACCTGCGCTCGCTTATCTGCAAGGGCATAGGCGCCGATGAGGCCGATAAGCCCCTTGCGGGCATGAGCATAATGGTTGACGCGGGAAACGGTGCGGGCGGTTTCTATGCCTCCGAGGTTCTCGCCCCTCTCGGCGCGGATGTCTCGCCGAGCATGAACCTCGAGCCGGACGGTAACTTCCCCGTCTATGTTCCGAACCCCGAGTCCTCCGTGATGATAGACAGCGCCGCAGAGCGGGTCAAGAGCACGCACGCCGATTTCGGCATAGTCTTTGACACCGACGTCGACAGGGCGGGCTGCATTCTCTCCGACGGCAGAGAGCTCAACCGCAACCGCCTTGTCGCCATGATATCGGCGGTCATTCTCGAAAACGAGCCCGGCGCGGTTATAGTCACCGACTCCGTGACCTCCGCGGGACTCACGAAGTTTATCGAGGCGCACGGCGGCGAGCATATCCGCTTCAAGCGCGGCTATAAGAACGTCATCAACAAGCAGATAGAATTGAACCGCGCGGGAGTCGATTGTCCGCTTGCGATAGAGACCTCCGGTCACGCCGCGTTCAGGGAGAACTATTATCTCGACGACGGCGCGTATCTTGTCACGAAGCTCATAATCAAAGCGGCTCTGCTCAAAAAGAGCGGCGGCAGCCTCGAGAGCTTCATCTCCGACCTCGAAGAGCCGGCGGAGGAGCTTGAGCGCAGATTCAAAATCGACCTCGAGGATTTCAAGCCCTACGGCGATAAGGTCATAGCCGACCTCAAAGCGCTCGCCGAGAAGCGTGACGGCTGGCAGGCCGAGAAGATAAACTATGAGGGCATCAGGATAAATACCGATAGGTCAAACGGCGACGGCTGGTTCCTGCTGCGCATGAGCGTGCATGACCCGATTCTCGTCTTGAACCTCGAGAGCAATTCGGAGGGCGGCACGGCAAAAATGCTTTCCGACGTGACGGAATTTTTGAAGGCATACGATAAGCTCAACTGATTTTTAACGGCGTGCGGGCTTTAAAAAGCGGCGCACGCCGTTTTAATAGCCCTTCTCGCTTGACTACAGCGCCCGCTGTATGATAATATTATTGCAAGACTTTTATATCCCCGGAGGGTAATCATGGCAAAAAATGCAAAGAAAGAAATGTGGCAGGATATAGATGTGTATTCTGTCAACACAGAGCCGCGCAGTGCAGCCGGCTTTCCGTGCAGCGCCGCATGGGAGAAAAAGACCGTCAGCCTCAACGGAATTTGGAAATTCCGCTATTGCGAGAGCGTCAACGACATTATCGAGGGCTACTATGCTCCCGACTTCGATGTCAGCTCCTTTGACGATTTGGAGGTTCCGTCCGAATGGCAGATAAAGGGCTACGATATCCCGATATATACGAACATCAATTATCCCAAGGCTATCTCTACCACGAGGATTCCTTACATAAAGCCGGAGCTCAACTCCTGCGGACTCTATGTGCGCGAGTTTGAGGTTGAGGATACCGACGACAACGTGTTCATTCATTTCGGCGGAATCAATTCGAGCGGCGAAGTGTTCGTCAACGGAAAATTCGTCGGCTATTCTCAGGATACCTTCGACGAGTGCGAGTACGATATAACGGACTTTGTTCATCCGGGTGTCAACCGCCTTGCCGTCACCGTGCGCCGCTACTGCTCGGGCAGCTATCTTGAGGATCAGGATATGTGGCGCCTCTCGGGCATCTTCCGCGATGTGACGCTCGTCTATGAGCCGAAAGTTTTTATCGAGGATATGTATATGCGCAGCGAGATGGCGGAGGACTTCAAGTCCGCCGTGTTCAAGCTTGACTGTGTTGTTAAGGCGCGCCGCGCTCAGTTTGACGGCGGCAAGCTCAAGGTCGATATCCTCCGCGCCGACGGCGCAAAGTTCGCTTCGGCAGAGGCGGAGGTAAAGGCTCTTGCGGACGGCGAGTTTTGCAATGTGACCTTTGAAATGCCCGTTGAAAATTTCGAGCTCTGGAGCCATGAGGACCCCTATCTCTACACCGTTCAGGTCACTCTTTCCGGCGGCGACTATACCGACCGCAGAGAGCATAAGTTTGGCTTCAGAGAAGTGAAAATAACGCCCTATGACAGCAAGACGGGCAGAGGTCCCTTCATCCTGCTCAACGGCGTTCCGCTCAAGATTTGCGGCGTCAACCGCCACGATTTCCATCCGGATTACGGCCATGCCGTGCCGGAGAGCATTATAAGAAGCGACCTCGAGCTGCTCAAAAACAGCAACATAACAAACGTGCGCACCTGCCACTATCCGAACTCGCGCCGCTTCTATGAGCTGTGCGACGAGATAGGTATTCTCGTCATGAGCGAGAACAACCTCGAAACTCACGGCCTTGCCACACGCGTCCCGCGCAGCGATCCGCATTGGACTGCCGAGTGCTGCTATCGCGTGCGCAATATGGTCAACAGCTATAAGAACCACTCCTGCATCCTCTTCTGGTCTCTCGGTAACGAGTCCGGCAACGGCAACGCCTTCGCCGAGATGAAGAAGGAGATTTTGAAGATAGACAAGACCCGTCCGGTTCACTATGAGCCCGACGCAAAGCTCAAGACGAGCGACCTGTTCAGCGAGATGTACACCGTGCAGACCGCGATGAAGAGCATAGGCGAGAACAAGCCGCATACTCACAGCCGCGCGCTTTGGAACCTCGGTCTCGGCTATCACCTCAAGCCCTCCGATTATGTCGACAAGCCGTTTATAGAGTGCGAGTATTCCCACGCCATGGGCAATAGCATGGGCAACTTCGCCGACTATTGGGAGGATTTCAAGAAATATGACCGTCTCGCCGGCGGATATATTTGGGATTTCGCCGACCAGTCGATAAGAACAAAGACCGCAGACGGCAGAGACAAGTGGAACTACGGCGGCGACTTCGGCGACAAGCCCAACGACTCTAACTTCGCCTTCAACGGCGTTTTCCGCGCCGACCGCACGCCCAACCCGCACTATTATGAAGTCGTCAAGTGCTATCAGCAGGCGGATTTCTCGCTTAAGAGCGGCAAGATAACCGTTCTCAACCGCTTCATGTTCACCTCTCTCGATAACTTCAGGCTCCGTCTTGAGCTGCGCGAGCAGGGCAAGCTTATCGACTCCGCAGAGCTCGAGCTTCCCGACAAGGGCTATCTCGAAAAGGCGGTTGTCGATGTGCCGTTCGATCTCAAAACCGAGAGCGAGCGCACGCTCGACTGCGAGCTTATTCTGCGCCGCGACATAATGGCGCTCGAAGCGGGTCATATAATGGCGCGCGAGCAGTTTGTTCTGGGCAAATACAACTATTCCTCCGTCGCCCCGAAAGCGGACGGCAAGAAGGTTAAGTTTGAATATTCGAAGAGAGACCGCTGCTATATCGTCACCGGTGAGAACTTCGAAGTCAGGCTCAACAAAAAGACGGGCGAGCTCTGCTCGTATAAGAAGAACGGAGTCGAGCATATCGACCGCGGCATCCGTCCGCAGTTCTCCCGCGCAAATACGGACAACGAGCGTATGGCTCAGGTGCCGTTCGAGTGGGTCAAGACCTTTATCGGACTTCACGCTTTCGAGAACGCGGAACGCATGATGCGCCCGACCTCGATAAAGGCGGAGCAATTCGGCAACTGCGTCAAGCTCAGCGTCAAGTGGCGCACGAAGTACCTGTCCGGCATAGTCACGGAATATCTCGTGTTCCCGGACGGCACGGTTTCCGCGTCGCTCACCTGCAAGAACATCACTCCTGTCGATCTGCCGCGCTACGGTCTGACCTTTGAGCTGACCGACGGAGTCGACGGAATAGAGTATTACGGCAAGGGCCCGCACGAGAACTACTGCGACCGCAAGACGGGCGCACGTCTCGGAGTCTATCGCTTCCAAAGTGCGGAGAGCTTCATTCACGATTACCTGTTCCCGCAGGAGAATGCGAACCGCTGCGATGTCAGATGGCTCAAGGTCGGCGGCGAGAGGGGGGTCACCGTTTCCGCGGCGGACACTCCGTTCGAGATGAGCGTGCATCCTTATACCAAGAAGGCGCTCTACAATGCGGCTCACTCCTGCGAGCTTGAGAGAAGCACCAACCTGACCGTCAATATCGACGGCAGACAGCAGGGAGTCGGCGGCGATATCCCCGCAATAGCGACGCTCAAAAAGCCGTATAAGATACCCAAATACAAGAAGCTCGAGCTGAAGGTCATTCTCTCGTTCTGATAAAAAAACAAACGCCCGCTTTTGCGGTTTAAAGAGCAGATCCTACCCACGGTTTTTCCATGGGTAGGATTTTTGAATCTTACAGCACGGATTCGCCGATTTTTACGGCACAAAACATATCTATACACGCTCTTTCCTCTCCGCTGTTGCCAAACTCCGCTGTTTGTGCTATCATTGATGAGATAAAAAAACGGAGATGATAAGAGAAATGACCGTTACCGAAAGATTCCTTAAATACGTGACTATTGAAACCACTTCCGACGAGTCGAGCGACACCGTGCCCTCGACCTCCGTTCAGCTCGTCCTCGCGGATTACCTCGTCGAGGAGCTTCGAGGCGCGGGAGTTGCCGACGCCATGCGCGACGAAACGGGCTATGTCTACGGGCATATCCCCGCGTCCGAGGGCTGCGAGAACTGCCCGAAAATCGGACTTATCGCGCATATGGACACCTGTCCCGATGTCAGCGGCGCTAATGTCAAGCCGCGGATAATCACCTTTGACGGCTCGAATGCCCCCATGGTAGACGCGAAGTACATCGGGCGCGAGCTGATTGTCACCGACCACACGACCCTGCTCGGCGCGGACGATAAGGCGGGAGTTGCCGAGATAGTCGCCCTGTGCGCCGAGATTACCGCAGACGAAACTGTTCGTCACGGTGCGCTGAGCATCTGCTTCACTCCCGACGAGGAGATAGGCTGCGGTGCGGATCACTTCGATTTTGAGCGCTTTAATGCCGATTTTGCCTATACCGTTGACGGCGGCGAGATAGGCGGCATAGAGTGCGAAAACTTCAACGCCGCCGCGGCGGATATCACGGTTCACGGCATAAATACCCACCCCGGAACCGCCAAGAATAAGATGAAAAATGCCGCCCTGTACCTTGCGGAGTTCGTCAATATGCTCCCCGCGTGGGAGACCCCGGCGCATACCGAGGGACGCGAGGGTTTCTATCATTTGGCGCGTATCGCCGGCAACGAGACCGAGGCGAGCGCACATCTGATAATCCGAGACCACGACAAGAGCCTTTTTGAGCGCCGCAAGGAGTTCGTCGCCGATATCGTGGATTTTCTGAACAAAAAGTACGGCGAGGGAACTTTTGAGCTGAATATTAAAGACAGCTACTACAATATGCTCGAGATAATCAAGGATCATATGGACATAGTCGACCGCGCCGAAAAGGCCATGCGCGACGCAGGGATCGTGCCGGAGATAGTGCCGATACGCGGCGGAACGGACGGCTCGCGTCTCTCGTTTGAGGGACTGCCGTGCCCGAACCTCTCCACGGGCGGCATAAATTTCCACAGCATCTATGAGGCGATACCCGTTTACGCTCTGTCAAAGATGGTTGAGGTGCTTAAAAACATCGTATCCGTTTCATAAAAATAAAAAATGCCGGAGACAGGGAATCTTCCCGCCTCCGGCGCTTTTATCAATATGGCTCAATGTTGAATTTGAAGCTGATTTTCTTCGCATGGTCGGCGAATCGACGCTCTGTGCCGATGTTAAAAAACCAAGGTCAAAACTGCGCTTGACCTTGGTTTTTTATATCAGTACTGTTTGCCCTCGCCGATGCGGCTGAACGCGATTATTATGCAGTCAATGCCGAACAGCACGAGATATGCGCCGACGATATAAGCGACCGCCGCAATCGAAATGTTCGGGCTGAATATCATCACAACGCCGAGCACCAGCCCGATAATATTGACTATCATCGTGAACCAATAGACAAAGTTGCCCGCAATATACTTTATTGTGTTCAGGTGCGAGAGCCTTGAGATACAGTGCGCGATGAACCATATCGGGAACAGCAGCGAGATTACCCACTTGCCCGCGTTGGGATAGACGAGCAGCATGACGCCCGCCATGACGCTGAGTATGCCCGAGATGAGCGAGACGGTCGGGCCGAAGCCGATATGCCTTTCAACGCGAACGTAGAGCACAACATCCGCAATACCCGTTATAACGGCGATTATGCCGTAGATAACAACGAGGGTAGTTACGGCATTGTCGGGATAGACAAAAGTAAATATTCCGAGCACCGCGAGCGCAATGCCGATTATGAGCTCCATCCATCCAAAGCCGGAACGCATTTTCATTCCTTTTCGCCTCCTTTATCGAGAATGGACATGAATTCCTCTCCCGTGATAGTCTCTTTTTCGTAGAGATATTTTGCCAGCTCGTCGAGCTTTGCTCGGTTGTCCGCGAGAATCTTGGAAGCCTTCTCATGCTGACGCTTTACAAGCTCAACAACCTTGCGGTCGATTTCATTCTGCGTATCGGCGGAGCAGGCGAGAGAAGCGTCGCCGCCGAGATACTGATTCGACACCGTTTCGAGCGCCACCATGTCAAAATCGTCGCTCATACCGTAGCGGGTTATCATTGCGCGGGCGAGCTTGGTCGCCTGCTCGATGTCATTCGATGCGCCCGTCGTCACCTCGCCGAAAACGAGCTCCTCAGCGGCGCGTCCGCCCGTAAACGTTGCAATTTTATTCTCAAGCTCCTGCTTTGTCAGCAGATATTTGTCGCCCTGATCCACCTGCATTGTATAGCCGAGCGCGCCGGAGGTGCGGGGAATTATCGTTATCTTCTGCACGGGTGCCGAGTGCGACTGCATCGCCGCAACGAGCGCATGACCTATCTCATGGTAGGCGACAACCTTCTTTTCGTCATCCGAGAGCACGGCGTTCTTCTTCTGATAGCCCGCAATGACAGTTTCGATGCTCTCCTCGAGGTCTGCCTCGGTGACTACCGTGCGGTTGTTTCTGACCGCACGCAGAGCCGCCTCGTTTATAATATTGGCAAGCTCCGCGCCCGATGCGCCGGATGCCATTCGTGCTATCGTGTGGAAGTTAACGTCATCCGCAGTCTTTATCTTCTTTGCGTGGACTTTCAGTATCGCTTCGCGTCCCGCAAGGTCGGGCAGCTCAACGGGCACGCGCCTGTCGAAGCGGCCGGGGCGGGTGAGCGCGGGATCGAGCGTCTCGGGGCGGTTCGTCGCCGCGAGAATGATAACGCCGATGTTTTCCTGGAAGCCGTCCATCTCGGTGAGCAGCTGATTCAAGGTCTGCTCGCGTTCGTCGTTGGAGCTGAGCTGACCGTCGCGCTTCTTGCCTATGGCGTCGATTTCATCGATAAACACTATGCAGGGAGCTTTTTCTTTTGCCTGGCTGAAAAGATCCCTGACCTTTGAGGCGCCCATGCCGACGAACATCTCGACAAATTCCGAGCCGGACATCGAGAAAAACGGCACGTTAGCTTCGCCCGCAACAGCCTTTGCGAGCATGGTTTTACCCGTTCCGGGAGGGCCGACGAGCAGTACGCCCTTGGGCATGGACGCGCCGACGTCGGAATATTTTTTCGGGTTGTGGAGATAGTCGACTATCTCCGAAAGGCTCTCCTTAGCCTCGTCCTCGCCCGCAACGTCGCTGAAATGTATTCCCTGCGTCGAGGGGACATAGACCTTTGCGTTGCTCTTGCCGAAGCCGAACGCCAGGGAGTCCTTGCCGCCCGCCTGCTCCATCAGCTTCTTTGCCATATACTGACCGAGTCCGATGAAAATCAGCAGCGGGAGCACGAAGGTCAGCAGGAAGCTGACAATGGGCGAGGTTGTGGTTTCGATATCCTTCGAAAACTTCGCGCCCGAGTCGTAGAGCCGCTGGGTCAGCGTCGGGTCGTTCATCGCGCCGGTCTTATAGATTACTTTTTCATTGTCTTTTTCGGTGAAGATTATCTGATCGTTCTTGACCTCGACATTTCCGATTTTTTTCTGCTCTATCATGCTCATGAATGTGCCGTAGTCAACTTCGACTACCCTCGCTTTTATAAGCAGGGGAGACACAATAACATTGAAGAGCACGATGACAAGCAGCGCAATGCCGTAATAGAAAATCAGAGGCTTCTTCGGGGACTTTACTTCCTTCATTTTCCGCACCTTCCTTTTAGGCTTGATGTTGCCTGAAAATACTTATTAATTATACGCCTTTGTCAATATGAGTGTCAATATAATTTAAGAAAAACGACAAAAAGGGTCGCCCGAGAGGCGCACCCCGTAAGGAAGTGCGCCTCAGTTATATTCGCCTGACGGCGAGTTATATTGCCTGCGGCAGTTTAACCGGCGAATATAATATCACGAAAGCCGGCAGACTTTCATTTCACTTTCCGAAAGGAAAATATCACTCCGGATAAAGCCCGGAATATCACTTTTGTCCATAGGGACAGAGAGCTTCGGATTTGTCACTAAAATCCCTTGTGGATTCTTTTTGGAATAGTACAAAAAGAAGGCGGCACAAATTCCGTGCTGCCTTCTTCCTATGGAGCCTCTCTTAAAGCAACCCATTTTCAGTCGATTATTTTATGTTTGAAACAGGCGATTTCAGCATTATCTTCGCCGTGAATATTTTTCCGTCCGGGCATTCGAACGACACCTGACCGCCGTATTTTTCGACTATGTGACCTATGCGCCCGGCGCGCTCGCTTTTCTTTATATTGGGCGCTCCGTCCGTGCTGTTGCTGACGTTCAGCACAACATAGACCTCGTTGAAGCTGCCGATATTTATGTCAATAAAGCGCTCGTCGGATCTGACGGCCTGCTTGTACGCGCCGTGAAGAATGTTGTCGAGCAAAACGGTGAGGTCGCTGTCCGAAAGAAACGAAAAGTCGATACTGCGAACATCGCAGCTGAATTTTACCTCCGAATTTGCGCACAGGTGCGCGTATCTGCTGATTATCACGTTCGCAAGCTTGTTGCCGCTGAATTGCTTCACGGCGCCCATCGCGCCCGAATCGTATACCGAATCGACATAGCTGCTTATGCGCTCGCATTCTCCGCCCTGCGAGAGCTGTTTTATCGTGCGAAGCCGCCCCTTCATGTCGTGAATGAGAATGTCGCGCAGGTCATACTGATGCTCGAGTTCGGCATAGTATTCTCTGTTCATTCTCTGCCTCTGTATCTCGAGGCTCGATTCCGTGGCTTCCGCGAAGTTTTCGATTTCCTTTCTGTGCACAAGGCAAATTGCTACCGTAAGTGCAGGCAGGGCAACGGATATCAGCACAAAAAACATATTGCAGCCCGTCGAAAACGCGAGCCCCGCAATAATCGCGGCGCAGACGAGCGAGAGAGCGGTCAGCAGTACGAAATATGCGAAGGTGCCCCTGCGGTGCTTCGATACTGCATAGGCAAAGGTGAAGTACAGTGTGCCGGAGGATATCCCGAGCAGAGAAGCCGCGCTTTCGGAGGCCGGAGCGCCGAAAATTTTCGGAACGGCGAAAAGCACGACGAGCGCGGACACAGCCGCAAAAGCTTCGAGCAGCGCGGAATGAAGCAGAGCCTGCTTTATATTTATTCGGTATATGATAAGCGCGGCGCAGAGACTGCACACAAACATAAAAGCGACATTTAATGCGGCAAGTCCCGCAAAGCTAAGAGCGAACTGAACGGCCGCCGCCGCAGGAAAAACAATTCCCAAAGCGCGCGGGCGTTTTAGCTCAAATCGGCTCGAAAAATAAACATATGCGGCGAATTGTCCGAGAGCGCAGGCAAAAAAATTATACAGTGCGTCCATCATAATATACCTCCCGCAAAGTTGAAGAAAGCCTTCTTGAAGGCGGGATATTTGCGCTGGGACATATACACGCTGACCGTCTCGCCATCGCCCTTTCTGAGCGTTACGCTGTCCTTTGAAAAGTCGATGACGTTTTGCAAATTGACTATGTAGCTCGCGTGCGAATATATGAAGCAGTCCGGCTGACCGGTCTTGGCTATCCAGTCCTTGAGCCTGACTGCGGTTGCATATTCGGCGTCTTTGGTCACGAGCAATGCGCCGTAACGTCTGTTTTCGATATAAAGTATGTCCTTTGTCTTTATCTTCTTTACTATATCGTGAGTTTCGAGAATTATCGTTTTGCTCAGCGTTCGGTATTCCTGAACCGCCTCGGAAAGATTTTTGTTGAAGCGGTTGACATCGATGGGCTTTGACAAATATCTGAAAACGTTTATGCGCATCGCATCGTCGAGATATCGCGGGAACGAGGTCAGAACGATTATTAGCACATCGGGATTCTGCTTCTTGAGCTCTGCGGCGAGCTCGAGCCCGCTCATGTCGGGCATCTCGATATCGATAAATGCAATGTCGTATTTATGCCGACCGTCAAGTATAAACTTTCCCGATTGGCGGCAATCTATGTTGAAGCCGGCCGAGTTTTCCCTTTCCCATGAGCACAGCAGCTTTTTTACCTGCTCGACTATTTCCGCGCTGTCGTCGCAGACAAGTATATCAATCAAAAGAATCACGCTCCTGCAAATATTATAGCATATTTTGCCGAAAAAGCAAACAGAAAAAGCGTGAAATGCCGTTAAGCATTATTGTTTACGGAGTGTCGGTCACACCCCTGAATAAAATTTTGCGGCCTCGGCAAATTAAAGCTCCTGAAAACATCGTTTTTGCCAAAAAACTCATCGTTTTTGCAAAAATTCCCACTTTCGGCTCCGAATACGTTAAAATTAAGCTACCTCAAAAAGAGGCATGAATTTCGAATCCTACCTCCAAATATACTCCTATAAAGAAAGCGGACAAGGCACAGACCCTGTCCGCTTTCTTTATTATTCATTCACCACATTTATCGGTTCGCCCTTGACGAACGCTCTGAGGTTTTCTTCGACTATTCCGACGAGCCTCGTCCTCGTCTCGAATCCCGCCCATGCGATGTGCGGGGTTATCAGGCAGTTATCACATTTGAGCAGCGGATTATCATCTTTCGGCGGCTCGGTCGAGAGAACGTCCACTCCCGCGCCCGCTATCCTGCCGGAGTGCAGTGCGTCGGCGAGCGCCTGCTCGTCAACAACTGGGCCGCGCGAGGTGTTTATCAGAAACGCGCTCGGCTTCATCTTCTCTATGAACCGTGTGTTCACCATTCCCGTCGTCTGCGGGGTCAGCGGGCAGTGAAGGGTCACAAAATCGGACTTTTCGAGCAGCTCGTCTGTTTCGACAAATCTCACCTCGCCGTCGCGGTCTCCGACTTTTGCGGAGCGCGAGTTTGCGAGCACGTTCATGCCGAAAGCTTTCGCTATTTTGGCTGCCGCCTTTCCTATCTTGCCGTAGCCTATTATGCCCAAGGTCTTGCCCTGAAGCTCCGTGAGCGGGGATTTCCAAAAGCAGAAGTGCGGGCAGCTGCTCCATTCGCCGGCGTGCACCGCCTCGCTGTGCAGAGCGACGCGGTTTGTGTGCTCGAGGATGAAAGCGAACACGAGCTGAGCCACCGCCGAGGTGCTGTAGCAAGGCACATTAGAGACCGGTATACCCCTTTCACGCGCAAAATCAACGTCCACAACATTGAAGCCCGTGCTCAGCAGGGTGATGAACTTCAGCTCCGGCAGAGCGGCTATAGTCTCTGCGTCTATGGGGGTTTTGTTGGTTATGATAATATCGCAGCCGGCTGCGCGCTCGACTATCTTCTCCTTGGGCGTGCGGTCGTAGACCGTATAGGTGCCGAATTCGTTGAGAAAATCCCAGCTGAGATCTCCGGGGTTTGTCGTGTAGCCGTCAAGAATTACTATTTTCATTCTGTGTTTCCTTTCCGTTATTTTTTGCGTTGAGTATCGACGCGCAGCAGTAGAGCGCGGCGCAGAAAACCTGCGGCATAATATCTCCGACCAGCCAGAGCCTGCGCTTGTCGGCATATTCAATGCTGTCGCCGAGTAATATTTTCAGCGTGTAGGCGAGCAGGAACTTTTTGTCGAGATTGTTCGCCACCATTTTCAGCAGGTCGAGGCTCAAGCCCTTGTCGAGCTTTTCGCTCAGCTCGTCTATCTTCGTGCCGTATTCCTCGGTGATGAGCGCCGTGGCGCTTTCGTTTATGAGCTTGTCGAGGCTTGCGACGGTGTACTCCTCGCGCGTGCTTATGCCGAAGATATCGGCGGCGGTCTCCGCGCAGTAGAGGACGTTGGAGTTGAACTCGAACGGTCTGTCGTCATATCCGCGCAGGAAGCTCAGTACGCTCTCGCGCCCGCTTTTCTCTATCCTGCCCGCGCTCGGAAGCCCCGAGAAAACAGCGTCGAATTTCTTCGCGCAGTAGGGCTCGAACGGAGCAATCTTGTATTTTTCGTATTTCTTGAACGCATAGTAATAACCGTCGAGCAAATCGAAAGCCTTATATGCGTCGAGCTCGCCCTGGCGGATATTTCCGCGCGACATATCGCCGTCAAACATCAGCATTCCGCCGAAGACGTCGTTGAGCGGCTTCTTGCTGCTGATGTATTTGAACGAGACGTTGTCCGCCTCGCCGAATTTCGCGCCGGGGTTCTTGCCGATGTTGACGACAACAATATCGTCCGCGCCCGCTTCAATGGCCATTTTGACGGGCATATTGTCGGAATATCCGCCGTCGACAAAAGAGGAATCTCCGATTTTATACGACTTCATGAACGGGAACGCAGCCGCGCTCGCGAGCACGTAGTCTGCGGCCTTGCCCTCCGGGATATCCTCGATAAACACTTCAACGGGCTTTATCTTCGGAAACATCGTCGTAACCAGTCCGAAGCGTATGGGCGAGGTGCGAAGCTTTTCCTCGTCCATGAGCGATTTAACGCGCTCCTGGAGCGGGGTATAGTCCGCTCCGCCCTTGAAAATAGCCTCTTTTGCGAGTTCCTTTATGTATTCTTCACGGTCGGGGTTTTCTTCGTCGGACATATTGACGAAATTCTGAAACACGCTGTCCATGCTCATGTTTTCCCAGATGTCGAGCGCCGCGTCGAAGTTGTTGAGCGCCATGAGTGCGCCGTTGAGCGCGCCGACCGATGTGCCGACAACTATGTCGGGGGTGAAGCTCATCTGCCGAAGCACCTTCCACACGCCTATCTGATAGCCGCCTTTAGCTCCGCCGCCGCTTAGAACAACAGCCCTCTTGCCCATGAAAATTCCTCCTGTTGTGATGTAATAACGATATTTTTATCCGTTCTTACGGATTATGATATTATTATATCATAATGCGGGCATATGTTAAAGATATTTGCGTTAAATTTATACTGTTTGAGTTGAAAAGATTTGAAATATGTTATACAATTATATATAAACTTTTTTTGAGGTGAAGGCTTGAAAAAGCATTGGACACGAAGCGGCATAATGAATGCCGCGGGCTTAGCGCTCCTTATATCCGCCGCAGCCGTATCGGTGGTGGTCTATCTGTTGAGATACGATCAGCTGTGGCTCTGGTATAAGGCCTATCAGGAAAAGCTGCTCGAGGCTGAGCAGTTCATTCAGTCGCTCGGCGTAAGCTGGAAGTTTGTGCTCGCTATGCTGGCTGTATTCTTTGTGCGTACCTTCGTCCCGTTTTTGGCAGTCTCGGCTATCTGCGTTTTTACAGGCGCCGTTCTGCCGTCCTATTGGGCTATGGCGGTCAACTTTCTCGGTATCATCATGATGATGACCATAAAATATTTCGAGGGAAAACGCTTCGGCAGCGGCAACGCGTGGAAGATGATCAGCCGAAACGAGCGGGCGCGCAGGATAATCGAGAACTCGGGCAAGGTCAACAAGGCTCTGCTCTTTGCCCTGCGTCTCATCCCCGGATTTCCTCTCGGGAGCGTCAGCCGAATCTACGGCTCGCTGAAGTTCCCGTATTGGCAGTTCATTCTGCTCTCTGCGGCAGGCTTTGCGCCGAAGCTGCTGTCCTATACTTTCATGGGTACAAATGTGTTCGACCCTCTCTCCAAGGCGTTCCTTGTGCCCCTGGTGATAGTGCTGACCATAAGCGGAGTGTCTCTGCTGTGCGTCAACCTCATATGGCTTTTAGTTGAAAAGAGCGTTTCAAGCTCAAAGAAAAATAAAGATAATTAATATCACGGAAACGAGGTAGTTTTATGTATACCACAGATGTTTTGAAAAAGAGAATGATCGACGGCGCCTATGACGCAGAGCTGACGAAGCTCTATCCCGCGGGCACAATCGATGCCCAGAGAAAGCGCTATTGCCGCGTTATCGGCGAGTTCGAGGAGTTCTACGGAGAGGGCCGCGAGGCGGGACTCTTCAGCGCACCCGGCAGAACCGAAATAGGCGGAAATCACACCGACCATAACCACGGCCGAGTGCTCGCCGCGAGCGTCAACCTCGACGCTATAGCCGTCGCCGCAAAGAGCGAGGGCACAGTAGTCAATGTCAAGAGCGAGGGCTACGCCATGGACACCGTGGATATCAGCGACCTTAAGCCGCATGAAAAGGAGTTCGGCAAGTCGAGAGCCCTTGTGCGCGGCGTATGCTCGGAGTTTAAGCGCCGCGGATACAACGTCGGCGCATTTGACGCAACTACTGCCTCCGATGTGCTCTCCGGCTCGGGACTTTCGTCCTCTGCGGCGTTTGAGGTCTTACTCGGAACTATAGTAAACCATCTGTTTAACGACGGAAAGGTCAGCGACGTTGAAATAGCACAGATAGCGCAGGCGGCGGAGAACAAATTCTTCGGCAAGCCCTGCGGTTTGCTCGACCAGATGACAAGCTCCGTCGGCTCGTTTGTCGAGATAGATTTCGCCGACCCCGCAAAGCCCGTTATCGAGAAGGTTAACTTCGATTTTGCCTCCTGCGGCTATGCCCTGTGCATAGTGGACACCGGCGGAAGCCACTCCGACCTCACCGACGAGTACGCCGCCGTGCGCAAGGAGATGGAGAGCGTTGCGGCATATCTCGGCAAGAGCGTTCTGCGAGAGGTTGACGAGAGCGAGTTTATGAAGAATATCGCCGATATCCGTTCCTCCTGCGGAGACAGAGCCGTGCTTCGCGCCATGCATTTCTACGGCGACAATGCCCGAGTCGAAAAGCAGGCGGCCGCGCTCAGGGCGGGAGACTTCGAAACCTTTATGAAATATATAATCGAGAGCGGCCGCTCCTCTTATATGTATAACCAGAATGTATATTCGTGCAAGAAGGCAGCCGAGCAGCCGGTTTCACTCGCGCTGTCGCTTAGCGAAAAGCTTCTTGACGGCTACGGCGCGTGGAGAGTCCACGGCGGCGGCTTCGCGGGAACAATTCAGGCCTTTGTACCGCTCAATAAGCTTGATGAGTACAAAGACCTGATGGAAAGAGTATTCGGTTCGGGTTCGTGCTATGTTCTCTCGGTTCGCCCGGTGGGCGGCGTAGAGCTGTAATTTATCCTATTGATGAGCCTCAGGATTGCTCCTGGGGCTCAATGCCGGGATAGAGGACTTCGTGAATGTCGTGCTTGATGTTCGCCCAGTTTACTATCAGAACCTCAATGCCGTTTATCTTTGTCAGCGGGGTCTTGTTTCTGGGTATAATAGCCTCGGTGACGGGCCACTTGAGATATCCCGCGTAGGTTGTTGCCTGCCCGATTATTTCGCTCTTTGTAAAGTCTGTGCTTACGAGCGGGAGGACTTGGTCGAGGAATTTTGTGCCTTTGCTCAGCAGAGTAGAGTAGCTTTCTGTCGAGTACATCTTCTTGAACTTTGTGAATATGGACAGGAGAATGGTTCTCTGGCGCTCGGTTCTCGCTCGGTCGCTGTCTATATCGCGCAGACGGGCATATTCCAGAGCCTCGTTGCCGTTGAGATGATATGTTCCGGCGCCGTTTATTACGGTGCCGTTCTGACGAAGTATCGGAGCAAGAGCTTTTATCTCCGCCTCCGTCAGCGCGATATCCACTCCGCCGAGCGCATCAACGGCCTTGATAAAGCCGTTAAAGTCTATGCTCACATAGTGGTCGATTCTTATCTTGTAGTTCTGCTCTATAGTGTCAATGAGCAGCTTCGCTCCGCCGTAGGCGTGCGCCGCGTTGAGTCGGGCGTTGCCGTGGCCGGGAATGGAGACATAAGTGGCTCTCGAAAGGGAGACGAGCTTTATGTCGTTTTTAAGCTTGTTTATCGAGACGATTATTACGGAGTCGGCGCGGGGATAATATTTTGACCCATAGCCGAGATCGCGTCCTATGAGCAGGATGTTTATGATATTGTCGTTATACCACATACGCGGATCGTCTATATTCTCGGATATATCCTTGTCCGCCTCGGGGTCGGAGATGTTCTCGGTGAGCTCGGGATTTATCTCCTTGGTCTCCTCCTCGTAGTTGACCTTGCTCAGATAGTGGTTGAGCGTGATTATTCCCGCAGTCAGCGGAATCGCTATGACGAGAAGAACTACGCCCAATATAATCAGAGCTCTGTTCTTCATCTTTTGCTTTTTACGGCGGCTGCGGTGATGGTGGTGATGGTGATGATGCGACTGACTCATTGCTATCTCTCCAATACTCTACTTATTTTGCCATTTATTATAATACTCTATATTCTCGTAATTTTCAACTCAAAAATAGAGAGGAAGATGTAATTTGCTCAAAAATAAAGATTTAAAAGCCGTAGTTTTGGCGCTTGCCGCCGCAAACGGTACCTCCGGCAACGAAAACGAGGCGGCTTTGCTTGCAAAATCCATGCTCGAGGAGTATATGCCCGCGCATATCGACGTGCTCGGCAGCGTCTGCGGAGACACGGGCGGCGACGGAGTGCATATCCTGCTCGACGCGCATATTGACAGAATCGGAATGACTGTTACCGCCGTTGACGACAGCGGCTTTATAAAATTTGCGCGTGTGGGCGGAATTGACGCGCGCGTCCTCGCCGCGGAGCAGGTCACCGTCTGGGGTGACGAGCCTCTTTTCGGCGTTATAATCTCGACCCCGCCGCACCTCGCCTCCGGCGACGATGACAAAAAGGCGAAGAAAACAGACGACCTCGCCATAGACGTGGGCATGACCGCCGACGAGGTCAAAAAAATCGTGCGCCCCGGAATGCGGATTACAGTCAACAGCACTCCGAAAGAGCTGCTCGACGAGAGGGTCAGCTGCGCCGCGCTCGATGACAGAGCGGGCGTTGCGGCGATACTGCGCTGCCTTGAGCTGCTTAAAGGCAAAAATCACGGCTGCCGCATAAGCGTGCTGTTCTCGTCTCAGGAGGAGACGGGCGGCAGCGGCGCGATAGCCGGCGGTTTTGCGGCCGCTCCCGATGAGGCAATAGCCGTTGACGTGAGCTTCGCCATGGCTCCCGGACTCGAAAAGGAGAAGTGCGGAAAGCTCGGCGGCGGCGCGATGATAGGCTTCTCGCCCTCGCTCGATTATTCTATGTCCCGCACCCTTGAGCGCATCGCCGACGAAAACGGCATAGCGCGCCAGAGCGAGATTATGAGCGGGAGCACGGGCACCAACGCCGACGGTATTCAGACGGCGGGAAGCGGCGTTCGCATGGGACTTATCTCCATTCCGCAGAGAAATATGCACACGGCGGCCGAGATAGTAGACCTCAACGATATCGAATCGGTCGCAAGGCTCATGGCGGCATATATAATCGAAAGGGGGCGCGCATAATGCTTGAACTGCTCGAAAAGCTCTGCTCGATAGGCGGCGTATCCGGCAGGGAGGATAAGGTGCGCGAGTTCATAATCTCCGAGATAGACGGCTTTGCCGATTGGCGCGTCGATCCTCTCGGCAATCTTATCGTGCACAAAAAAGGAAAGAACCCCGCGAAGAACAAAGTCATGTTTGACGCCCATATGGACGAGGTCGGCATGATAGTCACCTATATAACCGACGAGGGTATGCTGAAATTTTCGGCAGTCGGCGGTATCGACCCGCGCGTGTATCTCGGCAGGAGCGTTAAGGTCGGAGACAGAGGAATAAGCGGCGTTATCGGCCTGAAGCCGATTCACATGCTCTCAAAAGAAGAGGAGCTCGATATGCCCAAGGGCGACGAGATGTATATAGATATCGGCGCGGAGTCGGCGGACGAGACGCGCGAATATGTCTCTTTGGGCGATACGGTCGTGTTCGATTCGGGAATAAGACAGTTCGGCGACGGCTTCGTTCAGGGCAGGGCGCTTGATGACAGAATGGGCTGCGCCGTGATGATAGAGCTGATAAAGAGCGAGCTCGAGTACGACGCGGACTTCTCGTTCAGCGTTCAGGAGGAGATAGGCACGCGCGGCGCACAAACTGCGGCTTTCTCCGTAAGGCCCGATTACGCCATAGTCCTTGAGACTACCACAGCCGCGGATATCCCCGGAGTCGAAGGCGAAAAGCGCGTCTGCGCGCTGGGCGAGGGCGCGGTAGTCGGCTTTATGGACAGGGGAACTATCTATGACAGCGCACTCTATGAGCTTGCGTTTAAAAAAGCTGAGGAGAACGGCATAAAGATACAGACAAAGACGATGGTTGCCGGCGGAAACGACGCAAGGACCATCCATGTCAGCGCGGGCGGAGTCAGGACGCTTGCGATTTCGCTCCCGTGCAGGTATCTCCATTCGCCCTCCTGCGTGATAAAGCTCAGCGACGGAGACGAGGTTTTCCGCCTTGCAAGGGTTATGCTCGAGGAGCTTGCCGATGCTTAAACAGGCTAAGGAAAAACAGCTTTCGGACTTTTGCCGCCGCGATGCGTTCGGCACGAAAATAGTCGGATATTTTAAAACCTATTCGGACGGTTTCCCGGGAGTTCGCTTCTGGATTCAGGAAAACGGCGGAAATGCCGTCACCGCCGCAGTTTGCCGCGCCTATGACAGCGTGGTTCTGAGTGCCGCGCCCGAAGCCGATTTCGAGGAGCTTTTGCAGTTTCTCCGCATGATAGGCTTCTCGACGCTCTCGTGCGAGGAGAGCGTGTGCAAAAGGCTCGGACTTTCGCCGACTCGAAGCGGCAACATAGTTCGCTTCGAGCGCCTTTTGCGTCCTCTGCGCGGCGAGGCTGCGATGCCGAGATACCCGGATTTGCGCGAGGTTTATTCGCTGCTCACGGCATCGGGCTTTGACCGTCTCGGCGAGCGAAACGAGTGGATAGCCGATGTGTCAAGGCGCATGAATGCCGGGGCGGCTCGGTGGAGCGTGATATATGGCGGCGAAAAGCTCGCCGCCTGCGCCTGTGCGCTGTTTGTCGCCGATTCCGCGGTGTTTTTAGGCTGCGTCGCGGCGCGTGAGGATATGCGCGGCAGGGGACTCGGAAGCGAGGCGGTGCTGACGCTCGCCGACAGGTATGCATCAGAGGGCAGGAGAGCCGAGCTCTTCTGCAAGGACGGCAGCATAGTTGAGTTTTATAAAAAATCGGGCTTCGCGCCCGTCGGCAGATGGGCCGAATATGATTCAGAACAGGAAATATAACATGGAACAGACATTTTTTAAATTTGACGACAAGATACTTAAAGCCTCCGAAAGAGCTCTCGAACGCGCCGAACACAGCTTCTCGCGCATAGAGAGAAACACGGAATACAATCAGCAGAAGGTGCTCTCCGCTTTTATAGAAAACAGGGTCAGCGAGAGCCACTTCACCGAGACCACCGGCTACGGCTACGGCGACCGAGGACGCGAGACGCTCGATAAGGTTTTTGCAAGCGCATTCGGCGCCGAGGCGGCGCTCGTGCGTCACAGCTTCGCCTGCGGCACACATACGCTCGGCGTTGCTCTCTTCGGGCTTCTGCGCCCCGGCGATACAATGCTCAGCGTCACGGGGCAGCCCTATGACACGATTCATCCCGTTATCGGCATAAAAGGCGAGGGCATGGGCTCGCTCAGGGACTTCGGCGTGAAGTACGAGCAGGTTGACCTCAATTCGGACGGTGAGCCCGATATCCCCGCGATAACCGAGGCGGTGAAGGCAAAACAGCCAAAGATAGTATATATCCAGCGTTCGCGCGGCTACACTCTGCGTCCGAGCCTTTCGGTAGAGAAGATAGCGGAGATATCAAAGGCCGTCAAGAGCGTGTCGGATTCCATAGTTTTTGTCGATAACTGCTACGGTGAGTTTGTCCAGCGCGTCGAGCCCGTGCAGGTCGGCGCGGATATAATGGCGGGCTCGCTCATAAAGAACGCCGGCGGCGGAATAGCCAAAAACGGCGGCTACATAGCGGGTAAGGCGGACCTCGTTGAAAAATGTGCCTACAGAGCCACGGTGCCCGGACTCGGCAGAGAGGTCGGTGCATCGCTCGGTCAGAACAGAGAACTGTTTATGGGCATATTCAACTCGCCTCATATAGTCGGCGAGGCGCTCAAGACCGCAGTCTTTGCCGCCGCGCTCTTTGAGGAATTCGGCTTTGACGTCACTCCGACGAGCGGCGAGGAGCGTTTCGACATCATTCAGACCGTTCTTTTGAGAACGCCCGAGGCACTTATCGCCTTCTGTCAGGGAATGCAGGCGGGCGCGCCGGTTGATTCGTTCGTTGTGCCCGAGCCGTGGGATATGCCCGGCTATGACAGTCAGGTTATCATGGCGGCGGGTGCGTTCACCATGGGCTCATCCATTGAGCTCTCTGCGGACGCTCCGCTGAGAGAGCCCTATGCCGCATGGATGCAGGGCGGCTTCAATTTTCACAGCGCCAAGACGGGCGTTATGCTCGCGGCGCAGGCTATGCACGACAGGGGACTTATCTGATGAGTGATTTTAAAGGAATAACCCGCGATACGCTTTTTCTCATGCAGTTGAACCGCTTCAACGATTCGAAGGCGTTCTATGAGGAGAACAAAGAGAAGATAAAGGCGGATATGACGGTGCCTATGCGCCAGATAGCGGCGGCATTCGGCGATATGATGCTGAAAATCGATCCGTTTATGAACACCGTGCCCACAAAGATGGTGTCAAGGGTGCGCCGCGATACGCGCTACACCCATGACAAGCACCTCTACCGCGAGAATATGTGGATAATGTTCATGCGCCCGAAAAAAGAGTGGCGTATGTATCCGTGTATGTGGTTCGAGGTCACGCCGAGCGCGTGGTCGTGCGGAGTCGGCACGTTCGAGACCTCGGCGGACTACATGGAGGTTTTCAGGGAGCATCTGCGAAATGACCCGCAGGGCTTCAAAAAGGCAGCAAGGTCGGCGCTCGGCACGGGAGCAGTGCTCGACGCCGAGTGCTACAAGCGCCCGAAACCCGGCTGCCCCGCAGGGCTCGAGGATTTCTATAACGCGAAATATTTCTATTTCATATTTTCCTCCGATGAGCTCTCCGCGATAGAGAGCGACGAGATAATAACCCGCCTTGAGGGTATATATAAAAAATTCGCGCCGATGTACAAATTCCTGCGCGATGTTTCGGACGACTATTTTAAAACGCATCAGTGATGAATGAAAGGAGCTTCGATATGAGCCTTAACCCCGAAGATTACAAGGAACCGAGATGCCTGAGCTGCACAGACTTCTATTATCCGGACGAAAACGCCAATGTGACTCCGATACCCGTTGACCGCGTGGTGGACAGGCTCGATATCCTGCTCTCCCATAACGATATGCCCGCGGCTCGCAGACATCTGGAATATTGGCTCTCCGAGGCGCGCATGGGCGGCGATAAGCGCGGCGAGCTTGCGGTGCTCAACGAGCTTATGGGGCTCTACCGCAAAATGGGCTTGAAGAACAAAGCGTTTGAGAGCGCGGAAAAGGCGGATGAGCTTGTAAAAAACTTATCTCTCGGCGGCTCGATAACCGCCGCCACGGTCAGCCTCAATGCAGCCACCGTCTGCGAGGCGTTCGACCGCCCGCACGAGGCTCTCGAGCGCTACGGCGAGGCGAAGAGCATATATGAGGACTTTCTGGAGCCCACGGATTCGCGCCTCGGCGGACTCTATAACAATATGGCGCTCGCGTGCGTGTCGCTCAAGGAATACGACCGCGCGAGGGAGCTCTATCAAAAGGCGATTGAGGTCATGAGCGCATTGCCGGGCGGCAAGCCCGAGACGGCGATAACCTATCTCAATCTCGCAAACGCCGCAGAGGCGCAGCAGGGGCTTGAAAACGCTGACGGGTTTATCTCCGACTGCCTGCAAACGGCGGAGGAGCTTCTGCTCGACGTGTCAAACGCGCAGGACGGCAACTACGCCTTCGTCTGCGAAAAATGTGCCCCCACTTTTGAATATTACGGCTGGTTTATGACAGCCGAAGAACTGAAAAGGAGGTCGGACGGGATATATGAAAGGACTTGAGCTTTCAAAAAGGTTTTATGAAACCTACGGCGCGCCGATGCTTAGCGAGAAGTTCCCCGAGCTTGAGGATAAGCTGGCCATAGGTCTTGTCGGCGACGGCTCGGAGTGCTTCGGCTATGACGACGATATCTCGCGCGACCATGATTTTGAACCGGGCTTCTGCATTTTTGTCCCGGATGATATCGACAGCCGCACGGAGTTTCGGCTCGAGCGTGCCTATGCGAAGCTCCCTAAGAGCTTTGAGGGCGTGGACAGGCTTAAAATAAGCCCCGTCGGCGGCAGCCGCCACGGAGTGATAAAAACGGGCGACTTCTATTTGGCAAAAACCGGCTCGCGCACGGGCTTTACTTCCCTTGAGCAGTGGATGACCGTGCCCGACAGCTGCCTTGCCGCGGCGACAAACGGCGAGGTTTTCCGCGACGGTCTCGGCGAGTTTTCGCGCATACGTCGGGCTTTTCTCGATATGCCGCAGGATGTCCGGCTGAAGAAGCTTGCGGGTCATCTGATAATGGCGGCGCAGGCGGGACAGTATAATTTCAAGCGCTGTATGTCCCACGGCGAGACGGGCGGCGCTCAGCTCTCCATGATAGAGTTTGCCGATCACGCCATGTCTGCGGTGTTCCTGCTCAACAGAAAATACCGTCCGTTTTATAAATGGACGTTCAGAGCCATGCGCGAGCTTGAAAAGCTCTCGGAGCTTGCCGATACATTTGAATTTCTTATATCGTCGGACAATGAGCCCGCGACCGCGTCTGCAAAGGCCGACATCGTCGAGGACATAGCCTCGATGATAATAACGGAGCTTCAAAATCAGGGGCTGACGGACGCCGTATGCGGCGACCTCGAAAAGCACGCCTATTCCGTCAACGACAAAATAGCCTCCGCGAAGCTCAGAACAGTGCATATTATGGCGGGAGTGTGATTTTATGACAAAGACAAATGCAATGCGAATGCTCGACAGAGCGAAGATAAAATACGAGGTGCTCGAATATGACTACGACGAGAGCGATTTAAGCGGAGTCCATGCGGCGGCCGCGCTCTCGCTCGACCCGAAGCAGGTATTTAAAACCCTTGTCACGCGCGGGGGAAAGAGCGGACTTTTTGTGTTCTGCATCCCCGTCGGCGCAGAGCTCGATCTCAAAAAGAGTGCTAAATGCGCGGGAGTCAAGAGCCTTGAGATGATCCACGTCAAGGAGCTTATTTCATTGACTGGCTATATGCGCGGCGGCTGCTCGCCGATAGGCATGAAAAAGCAGTATCCGACGTTTATAGACTCGACCGCAGCCGATTACGAAAAGATATATGTCAGCGCAGGCCAGCGCGGACTCCAGCTCTGCCTCAACCCGAAGGAGCTTGCCGCTTTTGTCAAAGCGGATTTTTGCGATGTCACTGCCGACTGACTTTATAAATAACCGACCATTCAAAAAAGCACCTTATTGTGCTTGACGGGAGTAAAAAACAGCTGTTCGGTATGTTATACTCATTTCACAGATACTTTATCGGGGACATATATGGCAGAGTTTAGGGACGGAAAACTGAAAATAGACTCGAAACGGTCCGCGTTGGAGGCGTTGCTTGACATTTCCATCGTCGCAATGCTCACCGTTCTGTTTGCGTTTAACAAGCAGGTAGAGGGAGAGAACTATATCTATTACATCACATTTTTTGCGGTAATAGGTCTAAGTTTTCTTGTGAGTATACTCGGCAGAGCCACCGTCTCCGTGAAGCTGCCGACGATATGGTACGGCGTGTTCATCGTTCTCTGCGCGCTCTCATCGGTCTGGGCTCTCTATGACCCGAATTTATCCTTGAGATACATCTCGAGAATGGTTCAGGTCCTGTTCATATGCTTCTGCATTACCCTCTATATAAAAACGCGCGAGGATTTTGAGCGCTTTACAATGCTCTTTACGGCGGCTGTAATGATAATGATTTTTTCCGTATTTGTCAGAACGCCGTACGCCCTGTGGTTTTCTGGCTTCTTCGGGCGCATAAACAACGAAAATGTTACGGGCAACAACATAAACACGCTCGCTTATATCTGCGTCGTCGCCGTGGCGATATCGTTTTGCAAGGCATACTATTATAAGAAACGCGCCTACTATCTCTGCACGGCGTTTGAGCTGCTCTATATAGTTCTCTCGTCGTCGAGAAAAGCTCTTTTTATCGTGGCGTTTTTGCTCTTTGCCATGCTGATATTCTATGTCAACAAGCGCTTTTATCTTTTGAGGCTTGCTCTGATGATTGCTGCTGCCGTCGGCATCGCAATAGCGTTTTTGAAGGTTCCGGCGCTCTATAACGCGGCGGGCTTCAGGCTCGAAAAAATGCTGAATTATATTGTCAATAACGATACCATGGCCGACGGAAGCCTTGCACTGCGAAAGGGCTTCGGCGAGATATCCTCGCAGATATTCTATTCTCATCCGATTATCGGTATCGGACTTGCCAATAACGCTCATCCGATAGAACAGGCCTACGGGCTTTCCGTCTATGCTCACAATAACTATCTCGAGCTGGCGTCGGGACTCGGAATCGTCGGACTGATAACATATTATTGGTATTATATATATCTTCTTGTCGGCTTGGGCCGCAGAGCCTATAGGGGTGAGAGACTCTGTGTTACGATGTTTCTTCTGCTTGCGGCAACGGCCGTGGGCGAGACTGCGATAGTCTCGTATTACGATTACAATGTTCAAATTATGCTGACTCTGTGCTTCTGCGCGATGAAGCTCAAGGACGAAAAAAAGAAAACATATATGAATCTTGAATGAGGGTGCGTCTGTTATGAAAATCGCCGTTGCGGGCGTGGGCTATGTGGGACTTGTTACCGCAGTCACTCTTGCCGATATCGGGCACGATGTAATATGCCTCGATATAGACAAAAACAAACTGAAAATGCTCAATGAGGGAGTCTCTCCCATCTATGAATACGGTCTCGAGGAACTTATGCACAAAAACCGCGAGCGTCTCACATTTACGGACGATGTGACGAGGTACGCCGAGGCGCAGGTCATTATTATAGGCGTCGGAACTCCCGAAAAAGAGGACGGCTCCGCCGACCTCGGTGCGGTGTTCGCCGTTGCGGACAGTGTGGCCGACAATTGCAGCGACGAAACGGTTGTGGTCGTCAAATCGACCGTGCCCATAGGCACCTGCGAGAGCGTGCGCCGCAGAATAAGCGAACGCCGCCCCGGACTTCGCTTTTACGTTGTTTCGAACCCCGAGTTTCTATCCCAGGGCACGGCGGTCAGAGATACCTTCAATGCCGACAGAATAGTTGTCGGCGCGGACGACGAACAGGCTTTCGGGATTGTCGAAAGAATGTACGCGCCGCTCGAGCTGCCGATAGTCCGTGTCGGCGTGCGAAGCTCCGAGATGATAAAATATGCCTCGAACGACTTCCTTGCGCTGAAAATCTCTTATATAAACGAGATAGCCAATTTCTGCGAGATAGTCGGGGCAGATATTGAAGAAGTCGCGCAGGGAATGGGAATGGACAGAAGAATAGGCTCGAAGTTCCTCAATGCCGGAATAGGTTACGGCGGCAGCTGCTTCCCGAAGGACACAAAGGCGCTAAATTTCCAAAGCGACCACGCCGGAGTGAAGCTCAAGACCGTGAAGGCGACTATAGACGTCAACCGCGAGCAGAGGACAAGGCTTATCGACAAGGCGCGCAGATTTTTCCCTAATTTCAGGGATGTGCGCGTTGCGATAATAGGGCTTACCTTCAAGCCCGGTACGGACGATTTGCGCGAAGCGCCCGCAAAGCAGAATATAGACATACTTCTCAACGAGGGCGCGGACATAGTCGCGTGGGATCCTCTCGGCGCGGAAAATTTCAAGAGCTGCTATCCCGAGTGCAAAATTAAATTTGCCTCGGATATAGACGAAGCCTTGACAGACGCGGATGTTTGCTTCATAATGACTGAATGGGTGCAGATAGTTGAATATCCGCTCGACAACTACAAAAAATATATGAAGAAGCCTCTTGTTTTCGACGGCAGGAATTGCTACAGGCTTTCCGATGTCGAAAAGAGCGAAATGTTCTACGATTCAATAGGAAGAAGGATAGTCGATACTCTCTTATGAGATTTGATAAATTGGGGGATAAGTGATTGAACAGGATAGTTAAAAAGGATACCGACAACGACGGAGTGGAAATAAACATAATGTATGTGTTCGGCCTTCTTATCAGGAGGCTTTGGCTGCTGATGCTCGTCGGGCTGATAGTCGGCGCGTCCTGCGCCGGGATAACCAAGCTCGTCGAGGAGCCGACTTATACATCGAGCATGACCTTTATCGTCAACAACAAGTCCGAGAAGGATCTCTCGTCCTCGGGGGACAATTCCGTCTCCTATAACGATATGTCCGCCTCCGCTTATATGGCGAATACCTTCGTCCATCTTATGACGGGGCGCACCATGTGCAACGCCATAGCCGCCGAGTGCAAGGCTTATCCCAAGACCGCGGATGAAGTTGAGGAGATGATAGCCGCGTCCCGCAAGACGGACAGCAGCATTATCGATATGACCGTCACCGCCGGCTCGCCCGAGGAGGCCTATGAGCTTGCGCAGGCTGTCAAGGATACATATAAGGATGTCGTCCAGGTCTATTCGGGCGGAAGCATTCATCTCTGCGATATGCCCGAGCTCCCGACGGAGCCGGACAAGTCCGTCGGCATTACTCGCAACGCCATTATCGGCGCACTTGCGGGCGCGGTCATCTGCGCGCTTATTATAATAATCAGGGATTCCGCGCGCAACACCGTCAGAAGCCAGGAGGATATCCAGAACAAGCTCCAGCTCAATGTTATCGGCGAGGTGTCACAGGTGCCCGGCGGCGAGCGCTTCTATAAGAAGTCCGCCCACGGAGGCAGGGAACTGCTGATAACCGATAAGGCTTGCGGCTTCGCGTTTATCGAGACCTATAAGGCGATGCGCACGAAGCTCGAGCTTCTCAACGGCAGACGCGGCTATAAGAGCTTTGTTATTTCGAGCGCAGGAGCCAACGAGGGCAAGACGACGGTCGCCGTCAACCTCTCTCTCGCTCTCGCACAAAACGGTTATTCCGTCCTGCTCATTGACGCAGACCTCAGAAAGCCGTCCGTGCTCAAGAATCTCGGTATAACAAATATTTCAGGCAACGGTATAGCCGATGTTGTCGGCATGGTTAAAAATTCGAGCGATGCGATAAAATATATTGAAAAGTATAAGATTTTTGTTCTTGCGGGCGATGAGTGCATAGCGGATCCGACCGAGGTGCTCTCGAACGCCAAGACGGGCGAATTTATCGCGGCGGCAAAGGAGAAGTTCGACTATATCATTATCGATACGCCTCCCGCCGGAATAGTCGCGGACGCAGCTATCTGCGCCAAATATACGGATTCGTCAATCTTCGTTATCCGTGAGGACAGGTTCCCCGTGCCCGCGATACTCGAGGCTGTCAGCGACCTCACTCAGGGCGGAACCGACCTTGCCGGCTGCGTCTACAATATCTCGACCGACCGCAGCAGGGGCGGCTACGGCAGCTATTCTGTCTCGCGCCGCAGATACGGCTACGGCTACGGCAGGCATTACGGCTACGGCTACGGCAAGCACTACGGTTACGGCTACGGCTACGGCGGTCATGCCGGCTCGCGTGACAAGAAAGACAAATAAACAAAAAAATATATCGACCTTCGGTTTACGAATCGAAGGTCGATTTTTTATCTTTTCGGCACTCCCTGCGGGAACATCAGCTTTTTCAGATCGCCCGCGCTCTTATCGCGCTGAGCCTCGGATATCGCCCCGTGCTCAAAGAGCGTGTCGAGCATTTTTATCTGTCGCTCATAGAGGTCTAATTTGTCTCCGCCCTTTCTCTGCGGCTGAACGCTCATGCCTGAACACCTCTTATCGTCGGCGCATAGAAGTCAAACAGCTCGCGCGCGACCTCGAGTGTGTCCTCCTCGGAGGGCTGCTCGGGCTTGTAGGTCGAGAGCCACTTGTTCTCGAATTTTTCAACGCTCCTGTAGAAAGACGTTCCGTCAAAGTCCTCGCGGTCGTTGTGGCGGCGCTTTGTGGCTGTAAATGTGCATTTGCGCTTTTTGAAATCTATCGCCATCTGCTCAAAGAACGAATACCAGCGCGGAAGATACAGGGTCTTTATCATGCCGCCCCACTCCTTCCATGCGTAGTCGTAGAGCTGCGACGAACGCGCGGGACCCCAAATAGTCAGCATATAGAGCTCATTGAGCTCGAAATTCTGTCTGTCCTTGTCGGTGCAGGCGTAGGCGTTTGCCTGCCTCACGTGCTCGCCGAGCGTCAGCTCCGGGCGGGTCATGAGCAGCCTGTCAACGTCCTCAAGCAGGCGCACGAAAGCGTTGACGCTCTTTTCGAACAGGGCGATGTTCTTGCTGTCGAATGCGCGGATGCTGTTCTTGTAGAGCTCTTTTGCGTAGTTGCTGAGCACCTGGCGCGTCAGGTCGCAGACATCGAAACGGTAGCCGTCCGTGTCGGCGTGCTGAGCCTTGAGCAGGTTTTCGAGCGCGTCAAGCAGCTTTTTGTTGTCGTATCTCAGCTCGAATACATCATTCGGAGCAGTGTGGCGCTGCTCGTATGCGGGGCGGGCGCAGATTATCGACGCGGTCTCGCGCCCCGTGCAGCTCTTGCTGTAGCAGGTCTCATGCATACCCTTGACCGCCTCAAAGAGGCACTCCTCGTCGCTGCCGTAGCGGCGGCGGGCGTAGGCCTTGAGCCACGGGTCAAGCTCGGGTCTGTCGCTTCGCGTGAGCATATCCGAGGCGAGATCGAAATAGAGCGGGTTTTGGAAGATACCCTCCATGAAAAGTCCCGTGCCGACTATGTTCGGATATTTCTCTTTTTCTTTCGTAAATTTATTTTCGGCGAGGGCATCTATCGAGCCGTGGAGAGTATTTCTGTCGCCGAAGTTGTTGAGTGTGCCGCTGATGAAATTATATCCCCAGAAGCCGTCGGTCGCTTCGCATTTGCTGCCGTCAATGTCGAGAATGAGGAGCTTGTCTTTGTCGACTGCCTTGACTATCTGCTCGCGCAAGGACCATGCCTGCATGACCCAGACGGCCTGCGAGTCGAACGATGTGTACAGCTCCGAAATAGCCTTTCCGACGTTTTGAAGATATTTGTCGCCCTTTATCGGGGGCTTGTTCTCGTGGAACGGATCGCAGGCGTAGTAGTGGTGCGCGCCGAAGAGCTGGCGCTGCTTTTCGAGCAGAGCGAGCCCGAATTTTTTGAAATTCCTGTCGAGCGGGTCTATCTGATAGGTCACGGGGAAGCCGCACCACGACGGGACATTGTAGGCGTTTGTGCGCGGAAGCACGCGGAGGATAGTTGACGGCACCTGACCCGAGCAGCCCTGCTGAATCGGGGTCATGCCGAGCTCAAGCTCGCGGTTTATTATCTTTTTTCCGAGCTCGAGGCGCTTGTCAACATATCCCTTGTCCGTCAGGCTGAAATAGCTGTCGAGATTGCCCATGAGCTGCCACGGAAAATATGCCGGGCCGCTTATGAAATTCAGCGCGCCGTCGTCCGTGTAGCCGAGGTCGCGCAGGGTATAAAAGAGCACCGCCTCGTAGCCGACTATGCTCAGCGGCATATTTATTCCGCGCATAGCCATGTAGTCTATCTCGCGCTCCCAGCGCTCCCAATCCCACCAGCGGGCGGAATACGAAAACGTGCAGTAGTTCATGTAGGCGCGTTTATCCTGCTCGATTATGCGAACGGTCTTGCCGTTTGGCAGGGGAGCGTCGGTGATATTGCCTATCCTGTCGTTGCCGCAGTGCGCAAGGTTTACATTGCAGCAGTCCTTCAGGTATCTGTAATATGCCATGGCAAGGCTTATCTTGCAGTCTCCGCGCAGAACTATTTTGCCGTCGCGGGCTTCTATTTCGTAAAAGCTCTTGCCCTCGCGCCTGTCCTCAATTTCGAGCGCGAATCTGTCGGCTATTTCCGGTGTGTTTCTTTTAATCAGCTCTTGCATCGGTTTGTCCTCCGGCTTCTTAGTTTATTCTGTATTTTTAAGCGTATTTTCACGCTGAAAAGTCGATTTGTTGAATTAGCGGCGGGGCTGTTATGTTATAATCTAATGCGATCGAATTTTTTTGAAGGTGATACCATGAAAAGTAAAATGACCTCAAAGGGCAGGGCGATGACCGCCGCAGTCTGCGCTCTCTCGTGCGCCCTTATAATCCTCGGCGCATTCATAAAGATACCCCTGCCGATGATATCGATAACACTGCAGCTCGAATTTGTTCTGCTCTCGGCTATGCTCCTCGGCGCGTGGCGCTCGGGGCTGAGCGTCGCGGCATATATAATTCTCGGTCTCTGCGGAGTGCCCGTGTTCACCTACGGCGGCGGAATCGCCTGCGTGCTGAAGCCGTCATTCGGTTTCATAATCGGCTTTCTTGTCGCGGCCGTAGTCACGGGATACATAGTCGAGCATCTTAAAAAGCGCACATTCTGGAAGCTCTTTTTGGCCGCTATGGTCGGCACAGTGATAATATATGTTATCGGCACCGTGTATTTCTATTTTGTCACCCGACTGTATCTCAACACATATCCGGGCTTTATGAAAATGATGAGCGCCTGCGTGTTCACGACTTTCCCGAAGGATGCCGTGTTCTGTCTGCTGCTCGCGTTTATAGCAAAGCGCGTCTATCCCGCCATAAGAAAGTATATCACCTGCTGACTACCGAGTAGCCCAGCGTGATTTCGGCGGTGTTGCCGAGACTGTCCGTGTCCGTCTCAACAGCCTTGAGATAGACGAAAAGACACTCCTGCCCGCTGCGCGACTGCCAGTCGGCGAGGCGCACCGCGGTGCGAAATATTGAAACGGGTCTGCCGTTTGGTGAGACAGCCGAATTGACGCGCTCAAAGCGCGTTTCGGGCACAGCAAAGGTTTTGATAAAAGCCGCTTCCTCGCAGCTTCCGGGCTGCGGCGCGAAGCGGCTGTTTTTCATTGTCCAAAGGGCAAGGCTGTGCATGAGCTGGCGCTCGTCCATCAGAGAAAGCATAACTCCGAGCCTCCGTGCCTTATGGCTTTTATACTTTTGAATATATCTCCCGCGTGACCTTTTTCATCTCGTCGAGCTGCCTCTCCATGTCCTCGACGAGCTTGAACTGCGTGCGGGAACGGACGAGGTTGTGTTCGGGATATTCGGTGCGGAAATAAGTGTCTCCGTTGAGATAGTCGCCGAGGAAGCGCATTCCGCATTCGAGCGTCATAAGCTTCGAGGAGAAGGGGAGATACTCTATCTCCGCGTCGGTCAGGCTCTTGCCCGCAGCCGAAAGATAGCCCTCGGTGTAGACTTTATAGAGCTCAATGTCGAAGCTCACCTTGCCGAGATCCTTCTCGTCCTCTGCGGCGGTGCTTGCGCCGAAGCGGATGCTGTCGCCGAAATCGTAGAGCGAAAGACCGGGCATGACGGTGTCGAGGTCGATAACGCAGATGCCCTCGTCTGTCTTGTTGTCAAACATGACGTTGTTGAGCTTCGTGTCGTTGTGTGTGACTCTCAGCGGGAGCTCGCCGCGCTCGAGCATATCTACGAGAATGCCCGTGTCGCTCTCGCGCGAGAGAACGAAGTCTATCTCCTTGCGCACGCCAGCCGCGCGTCCCTTGAGGTCGTCGCCGACTGCCTTTTTGAAGTCGGCGAAGCGGGAGCGGGTGTTGTGGAAGTTCGGGATAGTCTCGTGCAGGGTGTTGCTCGGATAGTCCGCGAGCAGGCACTGGAAGGTGCCGAAAGCCTTTGCGGCGTTATAGAATGTTTTCGGGTCTTCGATGGACTGGCAGGCGTGCGCGTCGGTGATGAAGTTATAGCATCTCCAGCATTCGCCGTCGTCCGTTCTGAAGTAGGGCTTGCCCTCTTTTGTGAAGAACACGTTGAGACATTCGCGCTCCGGGTCGCCGCCGCGCTCGATAACGATATTGCGAAGATATGCGGTGACTCCGACGATGTTCTCCATAAGTTCGTCCGGATTCTTGAAAACATTCGTGTTTATCAGCTGAATAAGGTAGCTTACATCGCTGCCGTCGGCATTTTTGAAGTCAACGACAAAAGTGTTGTTTATGTGGCCGTCGTTTGAAACACGGTAGCCCGTATATTCTCCCTCAAAACCGAATTCATCGATTATCTGCTGCAGAGGAAAGGGAGTGTTCTGCGTTTGCATCTGTATCACCTTTTGATTATTTTGATAGTTCCGAACTTTTCGGGATTGTGAAAACCGAGCGAGGCGCTGCCGACGGGGAAGAGTGCACCGTAGTGCGGGGTCGGCGAATCGTCGGCGCATTTGTAGAAGTTGCCGCGAATCTCGCCCTCCTTGACCGAGAACTCGCAGCCGTAGAGCGCCGATATCAGGCTCTCCGGGATAAAGAGCTCAGCGTGCCAGCCTTTAGTGTCAGGGTAAACTCCCGCGCTCACGCGCGGAGTCTCGGCGGTCAGCTCCTTTATAAATACGCGTCCGTTTCTCTCGGCTCCGAACTGCGAAAGATATGCGCCGTTCGGATTTATCTCGAAGTTTATGTACTCGCGGCGACCCTCGACGGGCACTATGAAAACCTCGAGACAGCTGTCGGTATATACCGGATCGTCGCGCCGAGTGTATCTCGCCAGCACGGGGAATTCCGAGCTCTCGAGAAAGGCGCAGAAGCCCTCATTTTTTACCGCGCAGAACCGCACGGAGCTTTCGGGGCGCGAATATCCGTCTTTTTCCCAGTGGAAGGAGCTTATCTCGAACCGGGGGATAAGCTCCTTCTCCGGTAAACTGTCAAATATAAAAGTGTTGCAGCCGTCCATATCAGAGCTTCTCGACAATAGCCTTGGTGTCTCTGGCTATAAGCAGCTCCTCGTTGGTGGGCAGAACAAAGACGCGGACCTTTGAATCCGGGGTCGAAAGCTCGCCCTCCTTGCCCTTTCTGAGCTCGAGGTTCTTCTCGCTGTCTATCTTCACGCCGAGATAAGTCAGATGGTTGCAGACATCCTCGCGCAGGTCGCAGGTGTTCTCGCCGATACCGCCGGTGAAAACAATCGCGTCAACGCCGTCCATGGCGGCGACATATGCGCCGATGAACTTGCGGATCTGATAGCGCTGGATGCTTCTTGCAAGAGCGGCTCTCTCGTTGCCTGCCTCTGCGGCGGCGAGAACATCTCTGTCGTCGCTCGATATGCCGGAGATGCCGAGAACGCCGGACTTCTTGTTGAGGATTTCAGCTGTCTCTGCGGGAGTCCAGCCCTCTTTCTCCTGAAGATAGGTGATAGCCGAGGGATCAACTCCGCCGCAGCGCGAGCCCATGATAAAGCCGTCGAGGGGAGTGAGACCCATGCTCGTGTCAATAACCTTGCCGTCCTTTATGGCGGTTATGGAAGAGCCGTTGCCGAGGTGGCAGGTGATGAGCTTTATGTCCTTGAGGTCAACGCCCATAACTTCCGCGCAGCGAGCGCTGACAAAGCGGTGAGATGTGCCGTGGAAGCCGTAGCGGCGGACCTTGTACTTCTCGTAGTACTCATAGGGCAGCGGGAAAAGGAATGCCTCGGGGGGCATGGTCGAATGGAAAGCGTTGTCGAAAACAACAACTTCCGGAACATCCTCGCCGAAGACCTCGCGGCAGGCGCGGATGCCCTGAATGTGAGCGGCGTTGTGCAGTGGAGCGAGGTCGCACAGGCTCTCGATGCCGGCGATAACGTCCTCGTCAACGAGCACGCTCTCTTTGAACAGAGAACCGCCCTGGACTATGCGGTGGCCGACAGCGGAGATGTCGGAGAGATCGTCGATAACCTTGCAGTCGCCCGAAGTAAGAGCCTTCTTGACTTCAAGGAAAGCTGCAGTGTGATTTTCGAGAGTCACCTCGTATTTGAACCATCTGCCGTCCGTGGTCGAGCCGCTGATTCTGCCGTCGATACCGATACGCTCGCAGATGCCCTTTGCTATAAGCTTTTCGCCGTCCATGTCGATGAGCTGATATTTAAGCGATGAGCTTCCGGCGTTGATAACAAGAATTTTCAAGAGTATTGCCTCCAAATAAAATATTTGCTTGCAAACAAGCTCGTTACTGATATATTATATATACTGTAAGAGGATTTTTCAAGCGGTTCTTGCATAATTAACCCGTCTGATTGCGAAAAAAGGAGAGAAGACCGAAAAATGAGCACAGCAGGCATTGTTGCCGAATATAATCCGTTCCATAACGGTCACGCTTATCATATAGCCCGCACGCGCGAAAACGGAGCTTCGGCGGTCGTTTGCGTGATGAGCAGTTGGTTTGTCCAGCGCGGGGAGACTGCGCTCATGCACCCGAACGCCCGCGCACGTATGGCGCTTATGAACGGCGCCGATTTGGTAGTGTCCCTCCCCGTACCGTGGGCGTGTGCCGCGGCGCAGACCTTTGCAAGGGGAGCGGTAGGTCTGCTCGATGCCATGGGCTGCGTGGACACTTTGAGCTTCGGCAGCGAGTGCGCCGACGTCACTCTGCTCAGAGCCGCGTCCCGCGCCGTTGACGACTACACCGTGCGCGAAAGCCTGCGGGCAAACCTGCTCTCGGGAGTGAGCTTCGCCTCGGCGAGACAGCGCGCCGTCGAGGAGCTTGACCCGCGTGTAGCGTCCGTGCTCTCATCGCCCAACGACACGCTCGCCGTCGAATATATCCGCGCTATAGATAAGCTCAAGTCGGACTTAACCCCGTTCGCCGTCAAGCGCGAGGGAGCGGGTCACGACAGCGGTGAGGCGGTGAACTCTTTTGCGAGCGCTTCGCTCATACGCACCCGCGTGAGGGAGGGGGAGGACTTTGACGACCTCATGCCCGAAAATGCCGCCGCGATACTAAAGACAGAGATAGAAGCGGGCAAAGCGCCGGCCGATATCCGCGCCCTCGAAAAAGCTATCCTCGCCTGCCTGCGCGTCTCGACTCCGGAGAGAATAGCGGCGGTGCCGGACATCTCGGAGGGGCTCGAAAACCGCATATATTCCGCCTCACGCAGCGCATCCTCGCTCGAGGAGCTCTATTCGCTCACAAAGACGAAGCGCTATTCCCATGCGCGTATAAGGCGCGTGATTGCGGCGCTTTTGCTCGGGATAGATGCGTCCGACTGCGAGGGCATACCGCCGTATATCAAAGTTCTCGGTTTCAATGCGATAGGCCGCGAAAAGCTCCGCGCCATGCGCTCGACCGCGAAGCTGCCGATAGTCATGCGCGCGGCGGATATAAAAAAATTGAACGACCGCGCAAAGCACATTTCCGCTATCGAGGAGCGCGCCGCCGACCTGTTTTCTCTCGCCCTGCCCTCAATAATGCCGTGCGGAGCGGAATATACGGACGAGATATCGGTCATTTGATTTGTATTTAAGAATCAAACGTTGCTTTCATACCGCTTAAAATGTGTTTCGTTCCATTTGTGTTGACAAGAAAAATAAGAATGCTATTATATATTTGAAGAAATTCCGACGGTGTATAAAGCGCACAAAATTACATCGCCGCGGCTCCCCTGCAGGGGAGCTGGATTGGCGAAGCCAAGACTGAGGGGTTGTTTCGCTTCGCTCAAAGTTATGCGGTAGGGGCGGATATCATCCGACCGCGAAATCCGCACAAAATATATTGACCCGCACCCCACAACCAAGGTATAAAACGGCACTGCCGTAAAAAAATAAAACGGAGGCAAAAAACAATGAAAACAAAACGAAAAAACATTTTCAAGTCGCTTTTGGCTCTGACCCTTGCACTCATCATGGTGCTCGGCGTCGCGCCCTTGAACGAGCTTGCGGGCGTTGATTGGGCAAGCCTTTTCGCGCCCAAAGCCGAAGCGGTGGGCAAAACATATAAAGTCGGCGACATCGTCGAATTCGGCTCTTATCCGCAGAGCAAGGTCACGGATTCGTCGCTCGTTTCTGCCCTCAATAAAGCCTCAAAAAAATGGGTCAGCTACGGCTATTATAGCGGTGATGGCAGCTATTCTGACACCATGGTTCAGGGCGACTGGATGAAATATGCCGATTTTACATATAACGGCACAAAATACCGCGCCGTAACTTTCTCTCAGTACAGACCGTCTTGGACATGCAACCCATCCTCTGCCGGTAAGACAGATCAGGACGACAACGGTTATACTCTAAACAATATATACTATTTCAAATATGAGCCTCTTAAATGGCGTGTTCTTGACCCTTCAACGGGTTTCGTCCTTTGTGAGAGCATAGTTGACTCTCAGGCGTACAACAACACGATATACGAGAACGGTAACTATTGGAACAACACAGAGCATACCCAGTATGCCAACGACTATGCCACAAGCAGCATCAGAGCGTGGCTCAACGATAATTTCTATAATACCGCCTTTTCCTCCTCGCAGAAGGCGAGCATTTTGACCTCCGAATTAGATAATAAAGCATATGATAGTAAATATGACAGCAAGACCACCTACGACAAGGTTTTTCTGCTTTCTTATAGTGAGATGCAGAACACCGCATATGGCTTTCCCGCAAACAGAAATCCAAGCCCCGCCCGTCAGGCGAAGGGTACCGACTATGCAAAATGTCAGGGATTGTATGTCGAACCATCGAGCGGATGTGCATTTCAGCGTTTGCGGTCTGCCAGCAGTTTAAGCGAATTTACGTGTGGTGTCGCCATCGAGGGCTATCTTATCCTCGACGACTACTGGATTGTTTTAGATACAGGCTATGGAGTTCGTCCTGCTATAAAAATTTCAAATTTGGCATCTACAATTTCTGGATTCGGCAGCAATTCGGATACTTTGGATACTGACGGAGATGGTCTACCTGATGTGTGGGAAAAGGAAGGTTTGGATTATGATGGCGACGGAAAGATTGATGTAGACCTCCCCGCCATGGGAGCAGATCCGAATATCCCCGATATTTTTGTGGAAGTTGACTGGATGGTGAGACCGCAAAAAAAGATTCTTTGGTGGGAAATAAGTAAGTACAGAAACTTGGCTCCGTCTGAGGATGCTATGAAATTAGTATATGACTCATTTAAGCAACATGGAATCAATCTCCATATCGATGTGGGTTCGGACTCAATAGATTTCGTGACGGGCAAAAAATGGGGAAAGCTTTCCGGTGGTAATGAAATTCCATATAAAAAGAAGTTCAATATCAAATCATCTTGGAACAGTACTGTAAATGCCAATTTTTCGAAGGCGAGACATAATGTTTTCAAACATTGTTTATTTGTGGATCAATATAATGGCATAAGGTCTGGTATAGCGAACAATATACCCGGTCAGTTTTTTATTGTTGCAAATCAAGATTGGGTATTTAATGGCGGAAATATTTCTGTCGGTGGCACTTTTATGCATGAACTTGGTCATACTTTGGGGTTACGCCATGGCGGATGTGATCATGAACTCTATAAGCCAAATTATTTGAGTGTTATGAACTATACGTTTCAAACAACAGGATTGGTTGGCTCAGGTATGGTTGGCTACTCCGACTACAAACTACCCGATATAAATGAAGCGCACATTAACGAGAAGTTGGGAATTGATCCTTCCGGCTTAACGGTGGGAACCGGGTTGGGTACAACATTGTTCTATTGGGCTTCAAATCAAAGAAATGTTATTCCGATCTCCAAAGCTGCAATAGATTTTAATAATAATGGGAATTTGGAGACTGATATTTCACTCGATTTAAATCCGAATGGTAATGTTTATGATAAACCAATTGCGGTACTAAAAGGACACGAAGACTGGAGCGGAATTGTATATAAAAGCGGAGCAATTGGAGAACATAATAATTCTTCAAATGGCAATTCAAGTGGTATAGCATTCCAAATAAATGATACAGGACTTCAAGAAAAAACGCTTGAAGAAGCGCTGAAAACTTCTACTTTGGCGTCAAGCGGGACAGGCTATGTTGAGCTATTGCCCTCAAGTTTAATAACTGATTTGAATGGTCAAAGCTTGGAATTTGAAGTGGGAAATATGTCTGCAAATGAAACAACATTCACAGTTAATATTCAATGCAAATCACTTTTTGACAATTATACAAAATCAATAACGATTCCTGGCTCAAGAGATAAAATCGAGAGTGAACGCATTGTTGTCCCCATTACAAAAAATATTTTGTCCGACGAATATACAATTACCTGTTCAATTGTTTCAGATGGCAAATCGAGTGATTTTACTTTTTCCCAAGAGGCTGTACAAGTTGACAAAGAGGATATTGAAGAAATGAAAAAGCTTCTTTCTGGAAAAAATGAATTAACTGATGAGGAAGTTAATAAGATTGAATCTGCGATTGAAAAATATGAAAATGCCGAATCGAATAATATTTGTAAATTATGCGGAAAAAACCATGGTACCTCATTCTTCGGAAAGCTTAAAGCTTTTTTTCACAAGATTGCATATTCCATTAAGCGTTTCTTTACACGTCTCTTTTCAAGGTTTCGCTAAATACCATTTAAGCTGATTATTGGGCTGATAAGGCGCGATAATCAACCTCTTCAAGAAGCTTTTCGGTAAATAAGCTTTTATTTCGCAATGCGCGGGATATCGGTCATTTGACCGTTTCTTGAATAAAAACACAAGGAGATTTTGTTTGAAGTTTATCACAAAATCATCGGAGAGTGTGCGCTGACCGGGAGGTCGGCAAATAAAACACACTCTGCCGTCCTCCCGCAGCTCAATCTTCGGGAGGAAAAATGAATCGCGAAAACAAACGCAAACAGTACGAAAAAGGTTATTACAAGACCCACGCCTGCAGCGAAGCTTTTGTTTGCAGGGTGTGCGGACGCACGGCAGTGCCGCAGGGCGCGGGCAGCGAGCACAGAAATCACTGCCCGAATTGCCTCTCGAGCCTGCACGTCGATATCGATCCGGGCGACAGAGCCGCGGACTGCGGGGGCATTATGGACCCCATAGCGGTCTGGGTGAGGAAAAACGGCGAGTGGGCGATAGTCCACCGCTGCCGCATATGCGGCGCTCTGTCATCAAATCGCATCGCTGCGGACGATAATCCGATGAAGCTGATGAGCATGGCATTAAAGCCGCTGTGCTTCCCGCCGTTCCCGATAGAGCGCATAAGAGAGCTGACGGCGCTCATGGGCGGAGACGGGGCGCTCGAATAACCCGAAAGAAAATAGCGGAGCAGGTTTTTTGCCTGCTCCGTTATTTTTTATGCATATCAAAAACGGTGCAGCCCGAGTGAGCTGCACCGCCGTGCTTATTGATTTGTCGGAGACAATCAGTCGTTGCTTCCGTTATTCTTGCTTGCGCGTCTTTCGATAAGCTCGTTGAGTATTCTTGTGTGCTCCTTATCGGTGAGCGAATACTTGAGAGTGGGGATAGCGGAGAGAAGCATACCGATTGCGGGTGGAATGGAAATAAGCAGGAACATCGCCATAGCATATTTTCCGTCGTTTGCCTCGTAGAAATGATACTTTCCTGCCGCCAGGTCGAGGTTAAGAGTCTCGATGTATTCGGCGGTGTAGTGAACAGCCGAATAAATGAAGCCGGAGATGAGCGAGGAAACGCCCATTGCAAGCTTGGTGATGAAGGACTGGCCGGAGAAGAACACGCCGTCGGTGCGAACGCCGTTCTTGTACTCCTCGTAGTCAACACAGTCTGCTATCATTATCGACTGGAGAATGTTTATCGAGCCCATTGCCCAGGAAGCCGCGAACATCATAACAGCCATCAAAACGACATAAACCATGTTCTGCATAAGGTTGCCGCCGGCTATTTTATAGACGACAAAGATCATTGCATAGGGGACTGCACCGGCGATTGAATAGAAATTGTAGAGCTGCTTTTTGCCGAACTTTTTGCTCATCTTGGGAGTGGCGGCAGTACCGATGAGCATACCGCCGAGAAGGCCGATAGCCATGACGAGAAGCTGAACGATTTTTATAATCTGAAGCTGGCCGTCAACAACAAGATTGGCAAGGTTGTTGTCGAAGAAGTAGTACATAACGAGCGACAGGCCGACGATCGAGAGAAGCATGATGGGGCTTCTGAGAATGCCCGAGATGAGGAGTCTTCTGAACGGATCGTTGGAGATCGCAATTTTGAAGTTCTCCTTCATGGTGTACTTCTTTTCGGACTGCTGAACTCTCTCTTTGACAGAGAAGCCGGAAAACTGGAAGAGAACAGTTGCGAATATCGTAAGGATAACGGCGATTATGATATAGGACATCTTGTCCGCATGAATAAGGTCAAGGCCTTTCTTCTCCTGGAACATGGGGGAGAGTGCCTTTCCGGCGAAGGTGATAAGCATACCGATAGCGCCGACGTTGGCGACGATACGGGCGAGCGAGAGAGCCTTTGCTCTGTCGTTCTCATCGTCGGTCATAAGCGAGGTTACACCCCAGAGCGGAATATCGCCGACGGTGTAGCACATACCCCAGAGAATATAGGAGATTGCCGCCCAGGCGATGATAAGAGCGTGCGCTGTGGACGAGGTGTAGTCGGTGTACGTCTTGTTGCAGAATGTGAGAATGGTAATGATTCCTATCGGGATCGGGACGAACATGAGGTAGGGCTTGCACTTACCCCATTTTGTTCTGGTGTGGTCAACTATCGAACCCATCATCGGGTCATTGATAGCATCCCAAACGCGGGCGACGAAGAATATTACCGAGATGGCCATCGCCGGCAAAAAAATAATCGACTGCCAGTAGTACTGGAGTCCGCCTGCGATGATGTTGTAGATGATGTTCTGTCCTGCGAGACCTACTAAGTAACCTGTCAGCTCTTTGCCGGTGTAGGTGTTGTGCTTAATAGCTCCGCTCGGCGCCTTGTTTTTTCCTTTGCTCATTTCTACCTTCCTTTTGTGTGGTTTTTCGATACGGTTTTCATGTGCGAATTTACGTGCAAAATTTTACACATAATTTTAAGGGATTATACCATATGTAGAAAGGTTTTTCAAGTACACGGATATATTTGAGCAGGTTTCACAAAAGGAGCGGCGGCAATTTGGTCAAAATACCGACACGTGTTGTTCGGTGTTCCCGAGACGAAACTTTAAGGGCAAAAAATGTCTCCGCGCAGCCCGGCTGCGAAAAGTTTGTTCCGCAAAGAAAAATACCCCGCTCGAAAGAACGGGGTATTGGTGCACCTGACACTTTCAAATCCGAACCTAATGCCGACTTTTCAAGGTCGGCAAAGGTTATGGTTTCGGTTCCGTCTTTGAAGTTAAAGTTAATTACCATTCTGTCTTCAAATAAGAATACCGAATTTACAAAGTTATTTATCAAGCTTCTTCTGTGGTCGAGTTTCTTGGGGTTAAGCTTACGAAATTTGTAGAACCAATATAAAATCTCCTCACGGGACAATTTTGGCTGCGACATTTCCTCTTTCATAATCTTGATTGAAAGCTCGCTCTTTTCCGCTTCAAGTTCTTCCATTCGCTCCTTGGTGGTAGGTGTAATAATACCTTTTTCCATAGCGGTAATGAGATTGTTGATTGCAGTTAAAGTCTGTGCATATTGCTTTTGCAGTATAGGAAGAACGGTACTTTCCTTATTAAAGGTTTCAAGTGCCAGGTCAGTCAGATATTCAATGGTTTCATCATTCATAATGAGTTTGCGGATACTGTCAATTACCAAATCTTCAATCCAATCCTTTTTAACGGTCTTTTTATCACAACCCTTATGATTTTTAACGCTTACACATTTGTAATAACGATGCACAATTTTTGTCCTGCTTGTACCGCTCTCGCCAACCATAAGACATTGACATTTGCCGCAAAAAAGTTTTGTGGTCAAAAGATATTAAGAACATAACGAGTGCAGCAATAACAATTTCATTCATATTGCACTACCTCTGTAAATAATTGCTATTAGAAAATAAAAATTTTCTTTCTTTTGTTACTTTGACATTTTATGGTACCAATTGTCTTGTGCTTTTGCAGCAGTTACTTTTTCATCTTTATTGTCTATGCTGTTAATACTTGTAGCTTCATCTAATGCAAACATTAGTGAGTATTGACCATCAATTGTATCGAAAGAAATATATCCATCCTTAATTTTAATTGTATCAAGTTTGTATCCCATATCAGAGAAGGCTGATTTAATAATGGATAGTGCATTAGCAACATCTTCACTTATTTCAAGTATTTCACCGTTTCTTGAAGCGAAAGATAGCACAATGTCTTCTTTCGTATAGCCATCAATGCCAAGACAAATATAGTTATCGGTTGGGTTTTCTTCAATTATCGTTATCAAATATTTAATAACGATATTATAACTATCTATATTACTTTTTAAGCTACTATCCGCCATTTTTGTTTCATTTGAAGAATTGAAGAGTTGGGGCATATCAAACAAAGCTTTCATTTCTTCTTTATCTTGTGTTGATAGCGATTTGTCATTATAGAATTGTTCAATCAGAGCCTTGCTATTGCCGTCTAAAGTTTCGTTTTCTATAATACTGTTTTCATCTTCATATTGATTTTGTTCAAAAGAAATCGCTGTTATTGATGTTATTGATGTTATTGATATAATAATAACTAGCGATAAAGCGATTAAAACTATGATTCTTTTCATTGCTTTTTCCTCCTTATATAGTACCTGAAAAACTGACATCAAAAGACATTTTTGACACAAAAGGTTTATATGCTCCATTATACTCTTTAAAATGCTGAAGAATGTACCAGTCTCTGAATCCCTCATGAGTTCCACCATACTTATCAATATCTGGTTCATTTAAACCAAAATGATCATAAAGAGTAAAAGTTAAGGTGCAACTATATGATGAACCGTTACATGTGTATGATTTTACTATTATTTCATTTCCCCATAATCCATTAACACAAAAGGTGAGCCCCTTTATTTTGTCTGATGCTTTGTTAAAAACAGGTTGATTGATATTATTTGCTCGCATTTTTTGAACTAAAGGATTAGATGTTCTTGTAGAAGCCGTATATCGCAATTTATATATGTCCCCTTTATATGTGGATAAAAGGCTTTTAATTTGTCCTTTGACAGCGTTAACATAATTCGTTGTTGTTTCATGTTCTTTAGCAGCCGACGTCAATTTTGTATTTGAATAGGTTGATCCTGAACCACTCATAAACGTTGAAATCATATTTAATGCAACCTCTTATTTAATAGTTTTTGCGAATTCTATAGATTTGTCTAAATTCATTGGAACTTGAAAAGAATAGATAGATAATCCGTCTCTATAAGTTACTGCAGCAGAATTGCCTTGCATAAAGCAATATATCGTTACGTTACCGCTCTTTACTTCTTTTATTTCACTTGTAACATTAAGAAACTCCACATCTGGCACGATTTCATCCATACTATATTTCGTTATATTGAGACTACCAAGTTCATTTTTATATTTAAATGTGATATTGACTGTATTCGTGTATTCGCCTGACTCATATTCAATATTTGTTATTTCATATTCATCAGAGAAAATTGCTTCAGGTAAGAGAACTTTATCAAATCCGTTATCTGCAAGTTCTTTTGCAAGGTCTGTGTCAAGAAGTTGGTAATCTGCAGGCTCATCGTCGGTTTTATCAAAGTTTATACGAATATAATCATTATAAAGTTCAACCATACCGTCAAATATGTTCACATCAAAAATAACGGCAGATACCGACATCGTTCCGACCAACAACACTACGGCAGCAGCGACAATGGCAATAACTCGTCTGAATTTTATCTTTATATGTTTATCATTGGAATCACCGTTTCCTTCCTTAATATTGGCATCGGTTGCGTTGCTGTTAAGTTCGCTCAATTTATCTAAGCAATACTCAATAAGCTCCGTATCCATTTCTTCTTCGGGCTTTTCCATTTCGTCATCAATAATTTTACTGAGATTTTCTTCTAATGAACCATCAAGCTCTTTGTCATTGAGAAAGGCTAAAAACTCTTCATCAGTCAGCATTAATTTTTCCTCCTTCAATTATATAGTCTTGAAATTCTTGTTTTCTTACAAAAAAATTTATAAATTTTTATTCAACACTTCATCAATAATCATTTTTGCTTTCGTTTTTAATCTGAATATTTTTTGATAGATGTTATTTTCCGTTGTGTTATACTCTTCGGCAATTTGCGAAATGCTCTTTTTCAAAGTGTATCTGTCATATAACAGTTGCCGTTCACTTTCATTAAATTCATTTATTACTTTTTCTTTTAGTATCAGAATTTGGTCATCGTTAATCGTAAAAGACTCGTCAAATACAACTCCGGAATATGTATTATCGAGATTTTGTGAATCAAAAGGAACAATTTTTTCGGCATCTTTTTTCGCTTGCGAGTAAATATCTTTGATTTTATTGTTTGCAACTTTTGTAAGCCATGCTTTCGGATATTCAATTTTCTTTCCCTTGTGCAAAGCGTCTGCCAAATCAAGAAAGACCTCCTGGACACAATCGTCAATGTGATTGGGAAGACTTTGCAGTTTATATTCACACAATTTGCGAATATATGGCTCAAACTCATGCCACAAATCATTTACCGCTTTTTTGTTGTTTTTTAATTTCATTTATATGGTAGTCCTTCCTCTTTGTGTTTTTTACCCTATGTAAACACAATAAAAAGTTTAGAATCGATTTTCAATGACACGATTTTATCATTTAACAATATTATATCACATATCGTAACAGTTTTGTTATGCAGTTTTGCCTGATTTTTCTACTTTTTGGAAGATGTAATAATTTTTATAACCTTATAATACAAAACTCCGCCTACTAAGTCAAACTTAATTTGCGGAGTTTATATATTATTATTTAGTTTTTATGTTTATAAAAACAATCAAATCCTCGCCATTTTCAGAATGCTGTATCTTATCAACAATACAATTGAAGTTTTCAGTAAGTAAGCTCCAAAGTAAAGGCGAGAGCTTTTTGTCAATTTGAATGTTATATTTCACGCTCATACATATTTAGTCGAATGTGTGGATTTTAAAAAAAAAAGAAATCAGGCAAGAGGAAATTCGAGAGTTGCTTGAAGATTGGTATTAACAGTGTAGTTGATACTTATTGAAAATGTAATTTCAAACTGATTTATATTTCAAATGACAGTGCTTTAATACCAGAAAAAGCTCCGCAAACACGGAGCTTTTTCTATGTAAAATCAAAAACAAACAAAAAATCCGAACCCGTTTCCTATTTGGAAAACTTGGTTCGGATTTTTCTGGTTTGGTGCCGGTGACCGGGGTCGAACCGGTACGGTGTCGCCACCACCGGATTTTGAGTCCGGCACGTCTGCCAATTCCATCACACCGGCGAGTATTCTGAACGTAAGTATTATACACGATATCATTCCGAAAATCAAGATAATTTTCCGCGCCGGCGATTTATTTCAACACTCTGCCCGTAAATTGACCTTTTTGTGCAAACTATGGCAAAAACAGAGAGCTTTTTGTTGAAATTAACGGTTGAGTATAATATAATAAACTCGGTATACTGTATCGGAAATTTTGCGCTGCGGCGCACGGACGGAGGTGAGGCGGATGCACAAGGGCAGACTCGGTGTCGCTGTGCTCCTGCTTTTTGCCGCCGTTTTTTGCTTTTCTGGCTGCAATATAAAGTCGGACGAAAAGACTGTATTTGTCCGCGATACGGACCCCGCCTATATTGACTTGCTCCGCGACATCGCGCCCGACTGCACCGCCCGCGACGGCAAAGGTCTCTCATCTCTGCTCTCGTCCGTTGACGGAGAGGATAAGGCGTTCGCCCTCTTTGACGTTCAGGCGCGCGCCTCGAAAGACGCGGGGACAGGCGGAATTTGGTACGAGCATTTTGCCACCGCCGCCGTTATCGCCGTTGACCGCTCGCGCTTTGACGGGAAGATAAAAGGCTGGCGCGATCTCGAAAATATATCCTGTCCCGTGGGCTTTACGTCTCGGTATGAGCGTATGCTTTTTGCCGCCGTGTCCTACGGGCTTGAGAAGAATTATATGTCCGGCGAGGCGGTCGGCCTGCTGCATAAGCTCAACAAAAGCGGAAGGCTGAGCTACGGCAAAATCGACGCCCCCGTCAATATCTGCTGGGATTACCAGGCCGCGCTTATGAAGCGCGAGGGAAAAAATATCGAAATAATAATCCCCTCCGAGGGCACTTTGCTCTACGGAGTCGGCGTCTTGTCGGGCTATGAGATGAAATTTTCGCAGAATGCCGGGGATGCAATCGCCGCGGCGGGCTTCCGCGCCGACAAAGCTCAGGGCGAAAACTATCCGTCCCTGTCCGAATACGGGCGCGCCGAAAGGGTAGGCGATGCCGTAGAATTTGCGAGGCAGACGGAGAATTTTATCAGCGTTTTCAAACGCGGAGTGTTCAGAAGCCGTCTGTATTCCTCTGCGGAATCGTTTGAGCATAAGCTCTTGGGCGCGGCTGTCATAATGACGGCGATAATCTGGATGGGCTTTGCCCTGCGCAGAGTCCAGCGCAAGGATATCAGAATGCTTGTCCGCGCGCTCGGCGGCATGGTTATAGCCTGGATGCTCGTCTGTATTTTGAAATATCAGACGGACGGGAACCCCGTTATGGGGCGCTATCTCTGGTACGCCTATTATGTTTTTATGATGGGTCTGCCGCTTCTTATGCTTATCCTGTCTCTGATGACCGATTCCTCCGGGAATGTTCGGCAGCGCAAGATATTTGTCTGCTCGGGCTTTGCCGTCTATGCGGTTTTGCTTTTGACGGTGTTCACAAACGACCTGCACGGCTGGGTTTTTAAGTTTGAAGATATAAAAACCTTCAGCGGAGGCTATACATATAACTTCGGCTATTATCTTATTTTTGCCTTTATCGTCGCGGTGGTGATTTTGTCAACCGCGATTTTGGTGCGAAAGGCCATGCGCGGCTTCAACCGTTCGAGGCTCGTTCTGCCGATACTCAGCGAGGTTCTTCTTTTCGTTTACTGCGCGGCATATGCCGCAGGCGTTCCCGTGGCGCGCGACAGCGATATAACAACCGTCTCGTGCATCTTTGCGCTCGCGTTTGCGGAGCTTGCGATGAGAACGGGACTTGTGCCCGTCAATCAAAAATATGCCGTGCTCTTTTCCAATTCACCCCTGAGAATGCAGATAATCGACTCCGAGGGCAATGCCGAGCTCAGCTCTGCCGGTGCTCGGCCGATATCGCGCGAGGATTGGGAAAAGCTCCGCGACGATATAAAGCATCCTCTTCTTCTGCACGGCGACACCCTGCTCTACGCCGACGGCATACCGGGCGGCATGATAGTTTGGCAGGAGAGTATCGCCGAGATACTCAATATGCAGCAGGAGATACGCGAAAACGTCTTGAAGCTGACCTCCGCAAACAAGCTCCTTGTCACGGAGCGCGAGAGCAAGTACAGGCTCGCCGCGGCGGAGGAAAACGTGCGCCTCATGGAGCTTTTAAACGCCGAGATGGAACGCCACCTCGAGCGCATGAACGATATGATAGACGGGCTTGAACGCTCGAACAACAAGCAGCGGGACATCGCCCGAATAACTCTGCTGATGTGCTACATAAAGCGCAGATGCAGCCTGTTCTTCAAGGAGCAGGAGGGCGGGGATATGCCTGCGGAGGAGCTGGCCGTCTATATCGACGAGCTTTCCGAGTTCGCGTCCTACGCCGATATCAGAATAAGCACCGTCTGCACCGCAAAGGGCTCGCTGTCTCCGCGCTGCGGCAGCGTGATGTACGATTTCTTCTATTCCGTGCTCGATTCGTGCGCGGGTGAAGAAAATACGCTGCTCGAGCGTCTTGCCGATACAGACGGCATGACGGAGATGAAGCTGCTCCCCTCATCCTTTGACGGCGGCGAAGAGTTTATGAGCGACGAACTGAAAAAGGCAGTCGAGGGTGTCGGCGGCACAGTGTCGGTAAAGGACCTCGATGAGACTGCGGGCATCAGCCTGCGCGTGCCGAAGGGAGGAAAAGCGCCTTGATGTTTTTATACTCTCTCACGGAGCCCGTCAGAGTGCTCATATGTATGATATCCGTTTTCTGCGTCGGCTTTCAGACGGCTGCGCTCGTCTATACGGTGGTGCGCAGTACGTTCAGGGACAGAAAACGCACGGCCGCATATATTTCTCAGACAGCGGTCACGGCTCAGAGTTTGGTTATGCTCATTATCGTCGCGCGCGCTCAGCTGAACGCTTGGATGTTCCTGCCCGCAGGCAGCGAATATGAGGTGATGAGATACGGCGTGTTTGCGGCGGTTGCCGCGTCGTGCATAGCCGTAGCCTGTGTCAGCCGAGTCTATGATGTCCTGCTCTGTGCGGTCGTCTCGTCCGTCTCCCTGCCGTATATAGACCTCCTGCCGTACAAAGCGGCGGCGGTCATCTTCTGCGCGGCGGAGCTTCTGCTGATTGCCCGCGCGGTGCTGCTTATGCGCGTGTGCCGCAGGGATATAAAAAACGAGCTGTCGCGCGATTCCGTCAAGCTCGCGCTCGATGAGCTCCATTCGGGTCTGCTTTTCTGCGAGCCGGACGGAAATATACTGCTTGTAAACGGGCGTATGCAGAGGCTCATGCAGGTGCTCTGCGGCGAGGTTTACAGGAACGGAAAGAAGTTCTACGAACGCCTGCTCTCGGGCGATGTCTCGGACAGCTGCAGCTCCAATGTTATCGACGGAAAGACCGTGTTTATCCTGCCCGACGGCAAGGTCTGGTTCTTCACAAGATGCGATATATATATTAAAAACAGACGCTATGTTCAGCTTTCGGCGGCGGACGTTACCGAGCAGTGGATGCTCACAAATGAGCTAAACGCTCAGCGCGCCATGCTTCAGAGCAGAGGCCTCGAGCTCAAGGAGATGATATCCGAGGTTCGGTTTCTCTGCCGCGAGGAGGAGCTGCTGAGAATCCGCAGCCGCTTCCACGATATTTTGGGTCAGCGCCTCGCCCTGCTTTTCCGCAGCCTGCGCGAGGGCGAGGAGCCCGATGAGGAGCTTATTCGCAGATTCGCCTATGACCTGCCGGAGGAGCTCAGCGGCAGGGAGGCCGTGACTACTGCCGCCGACAGATTGGAGACTCTCTGCCGACTCATGCAGGAGATAGGCGTGGCGCTTATTATAGACGGAAACCTGCCCGCAAAGGAGAGCCTTGCGTGGCTCGGTATGGATATAATAACCGAGGCGGTGACAAACTCCGTGCGCCACGGACTCGCGTCGGAGGTATACATATCTCTCGGACAGAGCGGCGGCAATTTCTCCATGAGGATAACCGACAACGGTATTCCGCCTAAGTCCGAGCCCGTCGAGGGCGGCGGACTCAGCTCGATACGAAGAAAAGTCGGGCTGTTTGACGGCAGCGTGAGAGTTGAAACGAAGCCCCGATTTGTCCTTTCAGTTTTTATTCCCGGAGGTGAAACCCTGTGACAAAAGTGCTGGTTGTCGATGACCACGAATCAATGCGCGAATCCCTTGAGCGCCTGTTTAACGAGAGCGGGGATTTCTGCGTTGTCGGCGGTATTTCCTGCGCCGACCATGCAGTGAGAATGTGCGGCGAGTTCTCGCCCGATATAGTCTTTATGGACGTCTGCACCGAGGGCGGCGCGTCGGGACTTCGCGCAACAAAAGAGGTGCGCGACGCCTTCCCGGATATAAAAGTGATAGTTATGACCGCCTTTGATGAGATATCCTATGCCCCGCGCGCAAAGGAGGCGGGCGCCCACGCATTCATATATAAGAGCCGCAGCCTCTCCGAGTTCGAGCAGACCGCGCGCGACGTTATGTCGGGCGGCGGGTGCTTCCCCGAGCCGAAGACGATACCCATGCCGCAGGGTGAAGCGCCGCTGACGGAGCGCGAAATGGAGATACTGCGCCTGATGTGCAAGCATATGACCAACAAGGAGATTGCCGCCGAGCTCTATATCAGCGAGGACACGGTGAAGTACCACAAGAAGAATATGCTCGCAAAAACAGGCTTCGCAAGGTCGGTCGATCTCGCTTTCTACATGATATCAAACGGGTGGATAAATCCGCTCTATTGACAATACTACCCATTTCGGGTAGTGCGTATTCTTTTTTGTTTTGTTATAATCAAATCGGCGAAATATTTCGGTGAGTGTGCAATAAAATGAAACATCTGAAAAAGCTTACGCTCCTTCATTCAAACGATATGCACGGCGACTTTATGGCCAAGGAGGTCGATGACAGGCTTATCGGCGGGGTCTCCATGCTCTCGGGTTATGTCGGCAAGGTGCGCCGCGAGGAGCGGAATGTAGTCTATTCAATCTCCGGCGATATGTTCCGCGGCTCGCTCATAGACAGCGAGTACAAGGGACTGTCGACCGTTGAAATAATGAATATTTTAGCGCCCGATGTCGTGACCCTCGGCAACCACGAGGTGGATTACGGCATAGCGCATCTTTTATTTATAGAGCGCTGCGCAAAGTTCCCGATAATCAATGCGAATATATATCTGAAAAATAACGGCACGCGCCTTTTCAAATCCCACGAGATCCTCGGGATTGACGGCATGAAGGTGCTGTTTATCGGACTTCTTACCGAGCAGGTGCTCTCGCAAACAAAGCAGGATAAGCTCATCGGCTCGTTCCTCGATGTCTATGAGGCGGCGGCAGAGGTCGGAAAGATATGCAACAGCTATCAGTCCGTCGATATAGACTTTACGGTTCTCCTGACCCATATCGGCTTTGAGGCGGACAAGGAGCTTGCCGCGAATCTCGACCCGCGCTGGGGAGTCGATATTATAATCGGCGGCCACAGCCACACAATGCTCAGCGAGCCTGCGGTAGTCGCCGGGATACCGATAGTTCAGGCGGCGAACGGCACCTCGCAGATAGGCCGCTTTGATATCACGGTCGATACCGACGACAATTGCATAGACAGCTACACCTGGCAGCTCGTTCCGATAAACGGGGACAACTGCGAGCGCGACCTTCAGTTAGAGCGGGTCATAGAAAAATATAAGAATCAGACGGATGTGAAATACAGTCGGGTAGTCACCCGATTCAAAGAGGAATATTTTCATCGCAAACGCAACGAGGAGACGCAGATAGGGCGCATATTCAGCGATATTTTCAAGGATGCGCTCGGTCTGGATATAATGCTGCTCGGCTCGGGCAGTATCAGAAACGAGCAGTTAGGCCCTATAGTCCAGCTTCAGGATTTGGCGGAGATATTCCCGTATAAAAATGAAATAGAGCGCATATATCTGACCGGAGAACAGCTGCGCTCGGTGCTCATGTATATTCTGCGCGACGAGGCGCTCGACGGAAAAACGGAGTTCTACCAGCTCTCGCACGGACTCAGGGTCGTCTATTCCCGCTCGGAGAAGAGACTGCTCAATGTTGAGCTCAACGGAAAAGAGATCGAGCCGGAGCAGCTCGTCAGCGTAGGGCTCCAGGAATACGATATGATGAATATGGACAAATTCTTCGGCATAACGCGAGCCGAAGCGGAAAAAAACGGGAAGACAAAGACCGTCGCCACCTCATGCTTCGATGTGCTTGAGGAAAATTTGAGCGATATGGAGCTTGTCTCCGACCCTTCCGACCGCAGGCTTTTTGTTGTGCGGTAAAATTGCATATCCGAGCCTTTTCGCATTCTTCAATCAAAACTACTCCGAGGGGGTAGTGTGCTCGGACATTTTTTTTGATATTATATATGTGCAGTATTTGGGATGTATTTGAAGAAAGGGGAGACAAACCGTGAGAAAACGCGATTTCGGGGGCTTTATGCTCTGCTTTTTGATGAACCTCGTATTCAACCTCGGCTGGTCGGTGCCCGCGTGGATATTGCTTGCCGCCCATTTCATCCTTAAAATTTCCATATGGTGGTTCGCTTCGCTGCTCATAATATGGTTTTTTATCATATTGCTGCGCACTCTGCTCATCAGCTGGGCGGGTGACTGCGCGAGTGTGCGGGATGAGCCGAAAAAGAATCTGAATCCCTATTCCGCCTCGTCGTCGAGCTTCGGCAGGGCGGACAAAAAAGAAGAAACCCGTGAAAAGGAGGCTTGACCCCGCAGTGAAAAGAATGCTGATAACGGCAGCGGTTCTGTTGACGGCGGTTGCCCTTATGCTGTCGGCAGGCTGCGCTAAGGACAAAAAACCGACCCCCGAAACGTCGGACGGCACGACCGCAGAAGCGGCGATATCCTCGACCTCTTCCGAAAAAATGACGCTTCCGTCGAATATTTCGGGAACGGAGATAAAGCGCGGCGAGAAGTATGACATACCCTTGGATGAGGCGGTCAAACAGATGCGCGAATGCAGCAAGGGCTTCGCCGAATATGTCGATTCCGGCATGGCGATTTTGGATACGGGCGAGTATATGGAGCAGGACGGAATCCGCTACAATATCTATGCCCTCGGCACAAGCGGCGAAGACAGCTTCGTGCGCGAGATAAATGTGTGCTTTAACCACCTTGACAGGGTGGTATATGAATATGACGCAATTTCCGACCTGTGGACTTTGCTGCCGTGAACGGAGGTTTGAAAATGAAGAAAAGCATTTCGGCAATCCTGTCGGTTCTTCTGGTCCTTGTCCTCGCCCTCACCCTTTTTGCCTGCGGTAAAACGGGCGATACCGATGAGATGACCGACGACGGGGATATGCAGACTACCGATGAAGTTATGACGGAGTACGATGTGACGAAGGATGCGTTTGAGCTCTCGCTCTATACCGATTCAAGCTCCGCGTCATACAGGGCCCTCGGTGATCCGGTGCAGATTTTTAAGACCGGGAGCGCGATTTATCCGAACGACAGGATACGCTTTGTCTCGAATGTTGACGGAGTCATCGTCACGCTCGTAAAGCTCAAGTATAACGAAGCCGATAACGAGATGGAGTCGGACGGTATCCTCTTCTCGGTGAAGGTCAAAAAGGGCGAGGTTTATGAGTTCGACGGCAGCCTTGCCGAGACTGTTCCCACCGCCGCCATAGAAGCCGAAAAGGGCGGCATGGCCGCGAGAAAAGAGCTCACCTATGACGGACGCGACGGAAAAACCGATTATGTTTTGAAGAGCGAGCCGCTGCTCTTTGACGAAGCGGTAGGATAAACAGTCAAAAAGGGGACTCACCCCACGAAATAATATAATAAAATAATATTGCAAAGGAGTTTTTGTTTATGGGACTTATTAAAGCCGGTGCAGGCGCAGTCGGCGGCGTTCTTGCCGATCAGTGGAAGGAATTTTTCTATTGCGAGGCAATGCCGAAGGAGCTTCTTGTTACCAAAGGACAGAAGCGCGTAAGCGGCAGATCGTCAAACACAAAGGGCAGCGACAACATCATCACAAACGGCTCGGGTATAGCCGTTGCGGACGGACAGTGCATGATGATAGTCGAGCAGGGCAAGGTAGTCGAGTTCTGCGCGGAGCCCGGCGAGTTTACATATGATGCCTCCACGGAGCCCTCGATTTTCTCTGGCTCTCTCGGTGACAGCATTAAAAAGACATTCCAGACCATCGGTAAGCGTTTCACCTACGGCGGCGATACCGGAAAGGATCAGCGTGTCTATTATTTCAACACCAAGGAATTGATGGACAACAAGTTCGGCACTCCGAACCCGATTCCGTTCCGTGTCGTCGATTCGAAGATAGGCCTTGATATCGATGTCGCAGTCCGCTGCTCGGGCGTATATTCCTATAAGATAGACGACCCCATGCTCTTCTATACCAATGTCTGCGGCAATGTCGAGCAGGATTATACACGCGAAGAGATAGACAATCAGCTCAAGACAGAGTTCATCAGCGCGCTTCAGCCCGCTTTTGCTCAGCTCTCCGACCTTGAGCTTCGCCCCAATCAGATAGTGGCTCACAACACCGAGCTTGAAACCGCTATGAACGCCGCCCTCTCCGCAAAGTGGAGCGAGCTGCGCGGACTCAAGGTCGTCACAATAGCCCTCGGCTCGGTCACTCTCCCCGAAGAGGATGCGGAGCTCATCAAGCAGGCTCAGCGTGCAGCTATCATGCGCGATCCCACCATGGCGGCGGCAACCCTTGTCGGCGCTCAGGCGGACGCCATGAAGACCGCGGCCGGCAACCAGGCAGGCGCAATGACCGGCTTTATGGGCATGGGCATGGCTATGAACGCTGGCGGCGGCATGAACGCTCAGAACCTGTTCGCCATGGGTCAGCAGCAACAGCAGCAGGCTCAGCAGCAGGCGGCGCAGCAGCCGACGGACGGCCCCGATATGGCGCGCTGGAAGTGCTCGTGCGGCAATATGGTGTCCGGTAACTTCTGCCCGAACTGCGGCGGAAAGAAGCCCGCTCCCGAGCCGGCGGCAGGCGCTTGGAAATGTCAGTGCGGCGCTACCGCGACAGGCAAGTTCTGCCCCGAATGCGGCTCTCCGAAGCCCGCTGACGCAAACGGCTGGACCTGCTCGTGCGGAGCCGTCAATAAGGGCAAGTTCTGCCAGAGCTGCGGAGCCAAAAAGCCCGAGGGTGCTCCTCTCTACCGCTGCGATAAGTGCGGCTGGGAGCCCGAGGATCCCTCCAATCCTCCGAAGTTCTGCCCCGAGTGCGGAGATATATTTGACGATAACGATAAAAAATAAGACAGCCGATGAAGGCGCTGCTCATAATTTTGATTCTGCTTTCGACGCTCATATTGGGCGTTGCCATAGGCGTGCGGTGTCACCGCCGCTTAGCGAAAAAGCAAGCTTCGCCGAAAATCTCCGAGCTGCCCAATATCCCCGAGGACGCTGTGCTTAACAGCCTCAACCGGGGACAGAGGCGGGAGAGAATGTGTATGACGAAGCGGACAGTCTGCTTTGCGTAGGCCGGCTTCTGTCCGACGGCAGCGTTATTTCGATGAAATATAACGGCATGGGTGAAAAAGAGCTGTTTGAGCTGCTGAAATCGTTCTTATGATACGGTTTGCAGGCTGACAGCGCAAAACGGGTCGTTACTGCGACCGAAAAAATAACAGGAGGGAAACACTATGGGATTATTTGATAAGAAATATTGCGATATCTGCGGCGAGAAAATAGGACTTCTCGGAAACCGCAAGCTTGAAGACGGCAATCTCTGCAAAAACTGCGCCGCGAAGCTGTCTCCGTTCTTCAGCGAACGCCGCCGCTCGACGGTCGAGGATATCAAGCGTCAGCTCGCTTACCGCGAGGAAAACGAGAAGCTCGTCAGAAATTTTAACCCCGACGTGATGTTCGACGGAAGCAAAAAAGTGTATATCAGCACTGCCTCCGAGGCGTTTATCGTTACGGGAAGCTCGAATTGGCGCAGCGCCAATCCCGATATCATTAAGCTTTCGCAGGTTGTTGCGGTCGACACAAATATAAAAGAAAACAGGGAAGAGATATTCTTCGAGGATTCCGACGGAAACAGAAAGAGCTATCAGCCGCCCCGCTATGAGTGCGACTATGAGTTCGATGTGGTTATCCGCGTGAACTCCCCGTGGTTTGACAGTATCGAGCTTGAGATAAGCGACGGCAGCCGCCCCGACAGCCCGTATACCGACCTCTACCGCGAGTATGAGCGCAAGATGAACGAGCTCAAGGATATACTTCTGCGCCGTGATAACCGTTATCGCACATGGGACGGCGACGGCATGATGAACCGCACGGTATACGGCGGCGACAGACCGTCGAATCCCGCCCCCGGATATGCGGCAGCCCCCGCACCGGGATATGCAGCCGCCCCCGCGGCAGGTTATGCGGCAGCGACTTCGGCCGGATATGCGGCAGCCCCCGCGCCTCAGCAGCAGGCGGCAGCTTGGATGTGCCCGTCCTGCGGCGCACAGAATACAGGCAAATTCTGCGCAAACTGCGGCTCTCTGAAGCCCGCTTCGGTTAGCGGCTGCCCGAATTGCGGCTGGTCGCCCGCGCCCGGTCAGGCTATGCCCAAATTCTGCCCGGAATGCGGCAAGCCGCTCGCCTGATAAAGCAGTGGTAATCGGCGTCCCGAAAGGCGGCGGTTTAATGCGGCTCGATTCCCGCCTGATCCAAGCCTTTCGCGGCGCTGCAAAAAGCGAATAAACAAATCAGCTTGCCGAAAAAACGGCTTGACGGAAAGGGGCGATGAGCTTACGGCCGGCAGGTCATTGCTTCGTGCCGAGAGAAAAAGACGGATAAAAGAAGCTTAAAGGCTTCGGAGCCGATATTAATGCGGCGGAGGATATCGGTTTTACGGCGTTTACGCAGGTGGGCTGTAAGATTTATCTTCGGCAAAAGAACCGCGCATTTGTGTGTATCGCCGACCTGCGTAGCTGCAAATACAATGAACAGCTTTTGAAAACGGCAAAAAACAAAATACCGTTAGTTCGACTTTTCTTTATGTCGGTACCGAAAATTCCATGCGGCTTTTGCGGCGGTAAAAACATAAAGACGCTTGACGGTTAATGTTCTTTTAAGAGAGGAGTTTTTTAATGCAAACCTTGCAGGAATATAAATGTCCCTGCTGCGGCGGCGCAATAGCTTTTGACAGCACGCTCCAGAAGATGAAGTGCCCTTTCTGCGGCACTGAGTTTGAAATGGATGCGCTCAAGAGCTATGACGCCGAGCTTCAGGGCGAACAGGCGGACAATATGGAATGGGAGACCTCCGCGGGCAGCGAGTGGCAGGAGAGCGAGATTGAGGGGTTACGCTCTTATGTATGCAAATCCTGCGGCGGAGAGATAGTGGGCGATGCCAATACGGCGGCAACGTCCTGCCCGTTCTGCGGCAATCCGGTAGTCATGATGAACCAGTTCGCGGGCTTGCTCAAGCCCGACATCGTGATCCCGTTCAAGCTCGATAAGAAGGCGGCAAAGGCGGGGCTGATGAAGCACCTCAACGGAAAGAAGCTTCTGCCCAAGATTTTCAAGGATCAGAATCATATCGACGAGGTAAAGGGCGTCTATGTCCCGTTCTGGCTCTTTGATACCGATGTCGACGCGCAGGTGCGTTACCGTGCAACCAAGGTTCGCACATGGAGCGACGAGGATTACAGATACACCGAGACGAGCTATTATATGATTCATCGCGGCGGAAGCGTCGGCTTTGAGCATGTCCCGGTGGACGGCTCATCCAAAATGCCGGACGATCTCATGGAGTCCGTCGAGCCCTACGATTATTCCGATGCTCTGGATTTCCAGACGGCTTATCTTGCGGGCTATTTTGCGGATAAGTACGATGTGACCGCCGAGGAGAGCATCAACCGCGCCAATCAGCGCGTCAGGCGCTCCACGGAGGATGCCTTTGCCTCGACGGTTCAGGGCTATGCAACGGTCAATGCCGAGAGCAGCTCGGTGCAGTTCCATGGCGGAAAGGCGAAGTATGCGCTCTATCCCGTGTGGCTGCTGAACACAACCTGGAACGGAGAAAAATATACCTTTGCCATGAACGGACAGACCGGCAAATTCGTCGGCAATCTTCCGCTCGATAAGTCGGCCGCCACAAAGTGGACGGTGGGACTTGCCACGGCGCTCAGCGCTGCCGCCTGCGGCATTGCGTGGCTTCTGCATTTTGCAGGAATACTGTAAAGGAGGGATAACAATGAAAAAGAGAATACTTGCGATGATATTTGTCCTTGCCCTCTGCTTCTGCACGGTTATCCCGGCTTTTGCGGTGGATGCGGACGGCTTTGTAAGCGAATACGAGCGCGTTCAGGATATGGCGCAGCTCCTCTCGGAAAGCGAGAGAGAAGCCCTTATAAAAACGCTCGACGAGCTCAGCGAACGTCAGAAAATGGATGTAATAGTCGTGACGACCAAAACGTTGGACGGCAAAAAGCCCATGGAATATGCCGACGATATCTATGATTATTGCAAATACGGCTACGGAGAAAAAAGAGACGGTCTGCTGTTCCTCGTCAGCATGGAGGACCGCGACTGGTGGATATCCACCTGCGGCTACGGCATAACCGCGTTTACGGATGCCGGAATCCAGTATATCGGCGAGCAGATGGTAGAGGATTTGGGTGACGGCAACTATGCCGCCGCATTCAACACCTTTGCCGAGCTCTCCGATGATTTCATCACAAAGTCAAGAGAGGGAGAGCCCTACGACAAGAGCAATCTGCCCAAGGGACCTCTTTCGATAGTTTGGATTGTGATCTCGATTTTGGTGGGCATTGGCCTTGCGATGTTTATAGTCGGCAGGATGAAGGCACAGCTCAAGACAGTGCGCTTCCAGGCGGCGGCAGGCGACTATATGAAGAGCGGCAGCCTTAATATAACGGAGAGCAGGGATACGTTCCTGTACAATACCGTTACGCGCACGGCAAAACCGAAGAATACTGACAGCGGTAGCTCCGGCGGAAGCAGTACGCATACATCTTCCTCCGGAGAGACACACGGCGGCGGAGGCGGTAAGTTCTGATCCGCCGCAAAGAAAGCGAGGTGTCTATGAAAAAAGCAACAGCAGTTTTAATGTTCATTCTCATCTTAGCGACATTTGCGTTAACCCCGTCGCTTGCTGCGGGGAATATAGTGATTACCCGTCAGCCGCAGAACGGAACCTTCCCGGAAAACAGTGTGGCATCTTGGAGCGTAGAGGCAGCGGGAGATAATCTTTCCTACCATTGGTTCATCGTGTACAAGGGTGTTACATATGACACCAACAAGTCCTTTGCCGAGGGTCATCCGTGGCAGGAAGGTGTTGTCGGAAGCGGCTACGGCTCGAACGATAAAGGTAATACTTTCTTTATCAACGGTATCGGGAGCGCCCTTGACGGGGCGGAAATCTACTGTATCGTCTCGAACAAAACCGGCAGCGTAACCTCGGCGAGGGCTTATATCTCCGTAGGAGGAAGCAAGTCCCCGCCGGAGCTTAAAGTGTCGGCGTCGGTCAGAGTGGAAAAGGGCAAGGTCCTCAAGCTCTACTGCGACGCCAAGGCATCGGACGGTGACGAGGTTAAGTCATATTTATGGTATGAAACAACTACCGGCAAGCTCAAGGATATTGTAGCCATAGGCGCGAACGAGGGGTACTCGGAGGAAGATCCTATTCTCGTCTGCGACACGGGAAAGGCCGGGACGCGCTACTATGTCTGCTATGTTGAGACAAAGCTCGGCGGTAAGGCGTATTCGAGCGTCATTCCCGTCACGGTAGTCGAAAAGGCCGCGCCGACACAGAAGCCGACTGTAACACAGAAGCCTGCTCCGACGCAGAAGCCCGCCCCGGTGACTCCGGGCGCGGATAAAACCTCAGAGGTTCAAAAGACCTCCGAGCCGGACAGCGTTAAGGCGCCGGACGAAAGCGCAGTCGGTATGGAAACCGATATAGGTGAGCCCGGCTATGTCGAGTCCACCACGGCCGCGAAGCAGGACAGCACGGGGAAAACACTCTCCGTGAAGGCGGTTATCATGATAGCGATAGCCTGCCTTGCAATAGGCGGCATAATAGCCGGAGTGGCGGTTGCCCTCAGGAAAAAGAAGCAATAGCATTTGAAAAGGAGAGATTATATGAGTATATTTGATAAGCTTAAGAGCACAGCGCAGCAGGCGGCGACTTCCGCCATACAGTCGATAGGCAACAAGAGAGAGAAGTTCACCTTCGCTTCTCTGCCCGAGAGCCTTGCCGAAATGCAGGCGCTCCCCGAGGCGAGCCTTGACACACCGTTTAAGACGGCGGCTCTGACCGTCCTTGCCCTCTGCGCCTATGCGGCGGATAAGAATATCGGCCTTGAGATGCTCAACTGGCTCAGAGGTCCCCGTCCGCTCAACGGTCAGGAGATATCCTTCCTCAACGACCGCTTCCGCGACGGCAAGACCTATCTCCCGTTCACCTACTTCGTAGGCGCAACGCCCGACAATAACTACACTCCCTCTCAGCCCTATACAATCATCATTGAGAGCAATCACGTATCCGGCGAGGAGAAGGACTACATGAAGCTGTTCATTCCCTGCGGCGGCGCGGACGATCCCCGTCCCATTAAGATGCGCCAGCGCGGCTCCGACGGCAAGTGGTTCCTGTGGGAGCAGTACCTGCTGACAGGCGTGCGCACCCCGAAGGAAGCCGACCCGTGGGCATAACAGGAGGGAAATAATATGGATATTTGTGGACTTTGGAAAGTCAGGGAAATGCATTTGGTTACCCCGGACGGCGAGAAAGTCTTTACGGCAGACAGTCAGGTCGATAACGATATGTATGCCGAAATCGTCCAGATGTGCAAATATATTATGGAATTTGCACCGGACGGAACGCTCAACACGCTCTTATTCGCGCCCGAAGAGGTGCGCGAAGAGGCGAAAAAGCAGGGCGCGGACATCCGCGAAGACGGATATGCGGTTTTGGAGAGTACCGTATGGAAGGAAGAAGACGGAAAGTTCTACTATGACACCGGGATTCAAGGCGAGGTGTTGGGCGAAAAGGTTGATTCCTTTGCGGAGATTTCACTTCTGCCGGATGACTGCCTTCTCTATAACCTCGGCACGATGATACTCGAGCGTGCGTAAACCGCGCCCTGCTTTAAAACGGCAGCAAAAAAGAAAATCTTCCGATTAAACGAACCTGCCCCGCCGACTGTGCGAACCGTCGGCGGGGCGGGATTTTTTGCCGTCTTTCTGTCTCGATTTCTTGACAAGCGTTTACTTGAAGTGTAAAATTAAAATTAAGCAAGGCTTACTTTTCGGGAGGATAATATGACGCTTAATGAGATGAAAGCAGGGGAGAGTGCGCTCATAACAGCCGTAGGCGGCGAGGGCGCTCTCAGATGCAGATTGCTCGATATGGGGCTCATTCCGCGAACCCGTGTGACGCTTCAAAAGGTCGCGCCGATGGGCGATCCGATAGAGATAATGGTGCGCGGCTATGAGCTGACGCTCCGCGTTGACGATGCGAAAAAGATAGAAGTCAGAGCCGAGGAGGACGCAAAATGATATTTGCTCTCGTAGGTAATCAAAACTGCGGAAAGACAACTCTCTTTAATGCACTGACAGGCTCTAATCAGCACGTCGGAAACTTTCCGGGCGTCACAGTCGATCAGAAGATGGGCGCGATAAAAGGCGCAAAGGACAGCTCCGTTGTCGACCTGCCCGGAATATACTCCCTGCGCCCCTATACGCAGGAGGAAATAGTTTCGCGCGACTTTATAATCAACCAAAAGCCCGACGGTATCATAAATATAGTCGATGCCACGAATATAGAGAGAAACCTCTATCTGACTCTGCAATTACTTGAGCTGCGCGTGCCTATGGTGCTCGCGCTCAACATGATGGACGAGGTGCGCTCGAACGGCGGCACGATAAATGTCAAGAAGATGAGCGACGCGCTCGGTATTCCCGTCGTGCCGATAAGCGCGGCAAAGGGCGAGGGCGTGTCCGAGCTTGTTGATCAGGCTTTGCAGGTCGCAAAAAGCAAGACGCTGCCGAAGGTCTGGGACTTCTGCTCGGACGGATCGCCCGTCCACCGCTGCATCCACGCTATAGTGCATCTTATCGAAGACCACTCATCACGCCTTGACCTGCCGTGCCGCTTCTGCGCGACAAAGCTCATTGAGGGCGGCGACGATATGGCGGACAAGCTCGAACTGGACAGCAACGAGCGCGATCTGCTCGACCACTGCATAGTCGAGATGGAGAACGATACCGGGCTTGACAGAAACGCCGCGCTCGCCGAAATGCGCTACGAATTCATAGAAAAAGTAGTCGAGAGCTCGGTCGTTAAATGTCACGAGAGCAAGGAACACCGCCGCAGCATGAAGCTCGACCGTGTCCTGACCGGCAAATACACCGCCATTCCCGTGTTCATAGGCGTTATGTGCCTCGTGTTTTGGCTGACCTTCAATGTTATAGGCTCCGCCCTTTCCGATTGGCTGAGCATCGGAATAGACAAGCTCACGGGACTTGTTGACTCGGGTCTGACCGCCTACGGGATAAACCCGGTTATACACAGCCTTATTATCGACGGAATTTTTGCGGGCGTCGGAAGCGTCCTGTCGTTCCTGCCGATAATCGTGACTCTTTTCTTCTTCCTGTCCATACTTGAGGACACGGGCTATATGGCGCGAATCGCCTTTGTTATGGACAGACCGCTGAGGAAAATCGGTCTGTCGGGGCGCAGCTTCGTCCCCATGCTCATCGGCTTCGGCTGCTCCGTCCCCGCGATAATGGCGACCCGCACCGTCTCGTCCGACCGTGACCGCAAGATGACGATAATGCTGACCCCGTATATGAGCTGCTCGGCGAAAATTCCGATATATTCGGTCTTTGCGGCGGCATTTTTCCCGGGGAACGGTGCGCTCGTTATGATATGCCTGTATTTCTCGGGCATAGTGCTCAGCGTCCTGCTCGCGCTGATACTCAAAAATACCGCCTTCCGCGGCAACCCCGTGCCGTTCGTTATGGAGCTGCCGAACTACCGAATCCCGTCGCCCAAGAGCGTTGCACTCCTGCTGTGGGAAAAGGCAAAGGACTTCCTCCAGCGCGCGTTTACAGTCATATTTGTCGCAACGATTATCATATGGTTCCTTCAGAGCTTCGACACGCGCATAAACCCCGTTGAGGACAGCGCAGACAGTATGCTCGCCGCGATAGGCCGCTTTATAGCGCCGATATTCAAGCCCCTCGGTTTTGCGGATTGGCGCGTCGCAACCGCGCTTATCTCGGGCTTTACCGCAAAGGAGGCGGTCGTCTCCACGATGTCCGTTCTGCTCAATACGAGCATATCGAGCCTCGGCGGTGCGCTCTCGTCGCTGTTTACTCCGCTGACCGCCGCAAGCTTCCTCGCATTCACTCTGCTCTATACGCCCTGCGTCGCCGCGGTCGCCACGATAAAGCGCGAGATGAACTCGACCCTTGCAACGATAGGCATAGTCATTCTCCAGTGCGTTGTCGCGTGGCTTGTCGCGTTCGGCGTTTATCAGATAGGGAGCCTGATAGCATGAAACCCGTTGATTTTGTTATAATAGCCGTTATAGTTCTGCTCGTTGTGCTTGCGATTATTTCAATACGCAGGCAGAAAAAGCGCGGCGGATGCTCGGGATGCTCCGGATGCTCCGGCTGCTGCTCGCAGTGCGAAAAAAGTAAAGATAAATAACACAGAGAGCCGATATCTTTTGATGTCGGCTCTGTATTTTTCTTACTTTCTCCTTGCGAGCACTCCCGACAGAACACATTCGGCGGCGAGCGTGACTGTTATCAGGCAGCCCGTGACGGAGAAATTATTTATATTATATAACAGCTGCATGGGCGAAATAACGGCCGCCGCCAGAGAGATGCCGAAAACCCGAAGCAGAGCCTTGCGGTTGTCCTTTGCCGCCGCCAGGATTGCGGCCATCAGCAAAACGCAGGTGAGAAGCGCCGTTATCCCGGGCGGAAAGTTTGCGTAGCCCCAAGGAGTCAGGCTGAAATATGAGTAAGTCGTTCGTATTGTCCCGTCAGGGAAATCCTTGAAAATCAGAACCGCACCGTGCGGCAGCGACTCCAAAAACAGAGCGACAACAGGCAGTAGCACGGTTAAAACTTTTCCGAGTTTTTTCATCGAAGCCCCTCCTTTTATCTCGTTAATCTCTTCACATTGCGCACGCAAAGCACAGCGGTATAAATGCCTATGAGCAGGAATATTGCCGCCAGCACGGTGCAGAATATACGCAAATCCGTGTCGGGCTTGTCGAATTCCGCGCAGCTCATGACGAACGCGGCAAACGCTATGATTGAAAGTCTGAACGGCAGCGGGCGGTGCCCTTTGTCGAACGCGATGAACAGGAGCGCGAGATATGACCCCACGCATACGATGCCGAAGACTAACAAAACGCCAATAGTCGCTTCGCTGAAATAGAAAAAGTCGTCGAACACACCGCTTAATACCGACTCCGACGAAATCGGCAGGTGCAGATGGACGAGCCCATAGGATGCACAGTATATGAACGCGTATAGACCGCAAAGAATATATCCTATAGCGGCGGATACGGTGTAAAATTTCTTCAATTTATTGTCGTTGATATCCATAAGAAAACCTCGCTTTCAAGAGCCTGAAGTGAGCTTTAGATATAACTGCCGTTGTGCTTCTCTCTGCACTTTCAGTGTAGCATACAAAGCTATATATGACAACAAAATTCTCAAAAAAAAGCAAAATTAACAGCTTATTCACACAAAAGAAAAAGAGCCGGGCTTTTCGGGCATCGGCTCTTAAATGTTAAAAATAAAAATCAGCTTTCAAAATCAACGCTCTCGCGCTCGAGGCGAACCGCCTTGACGAAAGCGCGCACCTTGAGGTGCTCCGGGTGGCTGTCATAGGCGTGCAGCGCGTCCCAACTCTCGAATTGCGAGAAGAGCGCAGCGTCGTATTTGCCGCCGTTTTCGTTTATTCCGACCTCTGCCTTTATAAGCCCCGGAACAACGCCGACGAGCGCTTCGAGCAGCTCTTTGATGTGCTCTGCGTTCTCTCTCTTGCCGTGTCCCTCGGCCTCGTCCTTGAGCGCCCAAAATACTATATGTGTTACCATTTTATTTCCTCCTGTTTTTGAAAGACTGACAGGCTTTTCCCGCGCCGAGCATCACCGCCGCAGTTATCGCTCCGACGCCGAGTGCGTATGCGGCTATTGTGGCGTTGACGCTCTGGCGGTCGGTTATACGCTTTTTAATAGGCCCTAAGCAGGTGCATTCGAGCGCGAAATCCTTAAAAGAGTGTACGCTCGTCTCAAAGCTTCCGTCCTCGTGAACGGTCACAAGCCTGACGGACGGTCTGCCGCCGTCTGTGTATGCCCAAAAGCCCGAGGTTTTGCACTGTGCGAGCAGTATCCCGTCAACCTCGCCCGCGATATTGTTCATGTGGTCGTGGCCGAAGAATGCGCCCTTGACATCGCCCATCTTCTTCCAGCTCTCAAACTGTCCGCTGTTGACGTCCGGCGGGCAGGGCCCCTCCGCCAAATAGCCGTTGTCCTTGTCCTTGAGAACATACCAGTTCTTGCTGAGATGCCCGTAGCCGCGCACGGCTTTCCACATCTCCCACGGCTTCGCCTTTCTCATCAGTTCATATTCCTCGAGAACCGGGATGTGCTGAAACAGCAGAGCGGGCAGGGGAGCGCCCTTGTTTTCCTTGCGCAATTTTGCCGAGGTTTGCTCGTACCAGTCTATTTGATCCCTGTGAATAATATCGTAGGCGGAGATATCCGTGTCATAAAAAGTGTTGTTCGAGTCCATGAACCAGAGGTTGAATTCCGGCTTTCCGCTCTTGCCGCAGATGGGTATATAATAGTTCGAATATCCCGTGATATCCTTGTCGCCTCGGCGGGTCACGCAGTATTCGGTGTTGACGAGAATTTCCGTCAGCTCCTCCTCGCGCTGCGCGTCGTGGTCGTGGTTACCCATGACGGTAGCAAACGGTATCCCGCGCTCGACGGCGGGCGCGACAAGCCCCTTCAGCTGCCGCACAACCGGCTCCATGTCCGCATCGCCGCTCGGTATAGAGCATATGTCGCCCATGTATACCGCAAGATCGGGCTTCAGGGCTTTGAAGGCGGTTTCGTGGAATTTCAGCGTGTCCGCGCGCTTCGCCTTGCCCTCCTTTGAGTCGAAGTCGTCCTTCTCGTGCGGGTCGCCGAAGAGCAGAATCCTAAACTCTCCGTCCTCGTTGAATTTGAACTGCTTGTCATACATCGCAATTGCTCCTTATCTGAAAAACGGCCTCTCTTATTGCCTCGCTCACCGTGGGGTGGGGGAACGCCGTGTTTCTGATTTCTTCTACAGTCATATTTTTTGCTATCATTGCCGCCGCGCCGCAGATAAGCTCCGACGCCTCGCCGCCCGCTATGTGAACGCCGAGCAGCCTGCCGCTTGATTTTTCCGCTGTTATTTTGCAAAAGCCGTCCTGCCCGCCCTGTGCAAAATATCTGCCGCTCGCGCGCAGAGGCACCTCGGCGCACACGGCGTCAATGCCATTTTCGCGCGCGCCCTCTAGCGTATCGCCGACGGACGCCGCCTCGGAGAAGGTGAACACAACCTGCGGTATCGCAAGATAGTTTACCTCGTCCGTTTTCCCGAGAATATTGTTTATCGCCGCTTCCGCCTCACGGTATGCGGCGTGAGCGGACATGGCCTTTCCGTTTACGTCTCCCGCGGCAAAAACGCCGAGAACGGCAGTCCTCATCCGACTGTCCGTGCCGAGGCTTTCGAGCCCGATGTTCTCAATGCCCAAGCCGTCCGAGCACGCGGTTCTGCCCGACGCATTTATTATGATATCCGCGCTTACGGTTCCCGTTTTGCCGTGCGCGTCGGTGTATTCAACGCGCCCGCCGTCCGCCGAAACCGCCTTGTGAGAGGTCAGGATATTTATTCCGTTTTTTCTGAGACTGCGCCGCAAAAATGCGCCGATATTTTCGTCCATAGTCGGAGCGAGCCTGTCCGCCTGCTCGATTACCGACACGCGGCAGCCGAGCGCGTTCAGGTATTCGGCGGCCTCGAGCCCCGCCGCACCGCCGCCTATGACGGTGGCGCTCGCGGGAATTTTTTTGAGACTGTAGACTTCGCCCGCCGCCATGATATCCGCGCCGGGAACTTTAGGCCCGTTCGGGCGCGAGCCCGTGCAGACGAGAAGATGTTTTGAGTATATTTCTTCCTCTCCGACTGCGGTTATAAACAGCCCGTCCGCCTTGCCTTTTATATAGGCCTTGGCTTTTATTATGCTTACTCCCGCGCATTTCAAGCGCTCCTCCAGGCCTTCCTGCAGCTGACCTACGGCGGCTTCCTTTCGGGCGAGCGCCGCGCCGAGGTCGAACTTCACATTTTCGCAGGTCACTCCGAAGCCTTCCGATGAGAGCGCCTGTCTGTAGAGCTTTGCCGAGTAAAGCATGGCCTTAGACGGTATACAGCCTAAATTCAGACACACTCCGCCGAGCTTCTTTTTTTCGATGAGCGCTGTTTTGAGTCCGCTTTGAGCGGCTTTTATCGCCGCACTGTATCCGGCAGGTCCGCCGCCGATAACAGTCAAATCAAAAATATCCATAGGCGATCCCTTTCCCTTTTTTTCAATTATATCCGAAATTTTCTCCGCGGTCAATCAAACAGCCCTGTTTTTATTGACTTTAAGGGCGCTAAGCATTAAAATTATCGTTGTAAAAAATCTTTTTTCGGGAGGCATCCGATGAGAACACCGGCTTATCACAAATCGCTTGAAACTCTTCATGTCAACTGCCTTGAGCCGCGCGCCTATTTTATTCCCTTTGCGGATGAGAAAACCGCCGCCACACGCGAGCGCGGGCAGTCCGATTATTTTCTTTCGCTCTGCGGCGAGTGGGATTTCCGCTTTTTCAAAAGCTTTGAGGATGTCCTGCGCGAGCCCCCCGAATATGTCGGCGAGGGCGGTTTTGATAAAATCGCCGTTCCGCGCAGCTGGCAGACCTATGTCGACCGCGGCTACGATGTTCCGCTCTACAGCAATCTCGAATATCCCTTCCCGACCGACCCGCCGTTTGTCCCGGACGAGAATCCCTGCGGGCTCTATGTCAGAAAATTTACGCTCGATGAAAAGCTCGCCTCGCGCGATCTGTTTTTGAATTTCGAGGGCGTGGATTCGTGCTTTTATGTCTGGCTCAACGGGAAGTTCGTCGGCTTCAGCGAGGTCTCGCACTGCACGAGCGAGTTCGATGTTACGGCATTTGCGGAAAGCGGCGAAAATACTCTCTGCGTGCTCGTTGTCAAGTGGTGCCCCGGCACTTATCTCGAGGATCAGGATTGCTTCAGATTTTCGGGCATTTTCCGCGAGGTCTATCTTTTGGCACGCGGTAAGGAGAGATTTGACGATATATTTGTAAGGAGCTGCGTCTCCGATGATCTCGCCTCCGCCGAGCTGTCTGTGGAAACGAAGCTCAGCACGCCCTGCAATGTGAGATATAAGCTTGTCGCGCCGGACGGAGCCGTCGTGTCCAAGGGTGTCGGCGGCGAAAATCTGAGCATAATTATCAGCTCTCCCGTGCTTTGGAATGACGAAGAGCCCCGCCTGTACGAGCTTTGGCTCAGTGTCGGCGATGAGGTCGTTCTGCTCGACCTTGCGGTGCGCCGCTTTGAGATAAAGGACGGAGTCTGCCTTTTAAACGGAAAGGCCGTCAAGGCTCGCGGCATCAACCGCCACGACTCTCACCCCGTTACGGGTCACGCCGTCACGCTCGATGATATGCTTAGGGATATCATGCTCATAAAGCGCGCCAACTGCAATATGATACGCACCTCGCATTATCCGAACGATCCGCGCTTCCTTGAGCTTTGCGACAGATACGGCATAATGCTGACGGACGAAGCGGATATCGAAACCCACGGAATGGGCTACGATTGGGAGGGCGAATGGGATTGGATGCGCTGGTCGCGGCTCTCCTCGTCTCCCGAGTGGCGTGAGGCGTATGTCGACAGGGCAAAGAGGCTCTTTGAGCGCGACAAAAATCACGGCTGCGTCGTGCTCTGGTCGCTCGGCAACGAGTCGGGAGCGGGCGTCAATCACCGCGCCATGGCGCAGTATATCCGCTCGCGCGATGACCGTGCGCTTATACATTACGAGAACTCCCACCTTGAGTTCAAGGCCGTTCCCGAGGGAGAGAATTTTGCCGATATCTCGGATGTAGAGAGCCGTATGTATGCGGGAACGGAATATATAGAGAGTTATCTCAATAATAAAGAATATACGAAGCCTTTTTATATGTGCGAATATGTCTGCTCGATGAGCACGGGCGATGTCTATCCTTTCTGGGAGCTTGTCGAAAAGTACGACAACAATTTCGGCGGCTGTATCTGGGAGTGGTGCGACCACGCGGTCAATGTCCCGGACAAAGACGGCGGTGCGCGATATTTTTACGGCGGCGACTTCGGCGATTTCCCGAACAGCGGCATTTGCTGCATCGACGGGCTCGTCTATCCCGACCGCACCCCGCGCCCCGGATATTTCGATATGAAGCGCGTCTATCAACAGTATTCGGCCGCCTATAACGGCGACGGCAGCGTGACCGTCACGAGCCGCAGGCGCTTTACTCCGCTCGACGATACGGCGATTCACTGGACGCTGAGCGAGGACGGAAAAACCGTTTCGGAGGGCACTACCGACGCTCTCTCGACCCCCGCGCAGGGGAGTACGACAATAAAGCTCTTCGATCCCGAAAAAGTTGATTCGCTCCCGTCCTGTCTGCTGACCCTGAGCTTCGTCTCGACAAAGGATTACCCTTGGGCGGAAAAGGGCTTTGAAACGGGCTTCGAGCAGTTTATACTCAAGGACTATACCCGCTATATACCAAAGGCGGGCAGAGTTGAGCTCGACGAAAACGACCGCTTCGCGGTTATTAAGGCGGGGAATATCGTCTATACTTTTGATAAGCCCTACGGGCGCATAGCATCGATAGTCTGCGGCGAAAAAGAACTGCTGAGCGCACCCGTTGAGCCTCAGATTTGGCGTTCGCCCTGCTATAACAGGGGTTCGTCCGATATGTGGCGGCTCAAGAATTTCAAATATGCCGCGCAAAAGACCTACTCCTGCCTCGTCTCGAATACGGACGGCGGCGTGTGCATAAAGACCGAAATATCGATAGGCGGCCCGTCCTGCCCGCCCGTCATTCACGCTAAAGTTGATTACAAATTTACCCCCGACGGCTGCGTGACGCTTCTGTTTGACGGCGATGTGATAGAAAAATGCCCGGTGCTGCCGAAGGTCGGCTACAGGCTCTTTATGCCCGAAGCTTTTGAGAGCGTCCGTTACTTCGGCTACGGGCCTAAAGAGGCCTATGTTGACAGGTATAAATCCCAACGCCTCGGGCTTTGGAGCACGACGGCGACGGATAATTTCGAGCACTATATCCGCCCGCAGGAGAACGGCGCACATTACGGCACTCGCTTTGCCGAGGTTGCGTCCGATGCGGCGGGACTGCGCTTCGAGCCGTTCGGCATGGAGCATTTCAGCTTCAACGCGCAGCATTTCACGGCGCAGATGCTCGAGGATACCAAGCACGATTTCGAGCTGAAGCCCTTGAGGGATACTGTCGTCAGCCTCGATTGGCGCATGACGGGCATCAGCGAGGCTCGTTATCATAACGACCCCGAGCGCGGCCTTCGCCTTATAGACGAAAAGAAGCTCCGCTTCGGCTTTATGATAAGACCGTTTGAAAAATAAGACACCACGGGAGAGATACAATGTATTTGAAAGAACTGCTTGAGGGCACTGCCGTCGCGGGCGATTATCCGCAGAGGGACATATGCGATATAGTCTACGATTCGCGCAAGGCGAAGCCGGGCACGGCGTTCGTCTGCATGAAGGGCGAGACGACCGACGGGCATAAATACGCAAAAAACGCATATGACCTCGGCTGCCGCGTGTTTGTGGCGGAGACTGCGCTCGATTTGCCCGATGACGCAATCGTGCTGATGAGCGAAAACACCCGCCGCGACCTCGCACAGATGAGCATTAACTTCTTCGGTCACCCTGCCGACGAGCTTAAAATGATAGGTATAACCGGCACAAAGGGCAAGACGAGCATAACCTATATTCTGCGCAGCGCGCTCGAAAACTGCGGCATAAAGACGGGCGTTATCGGCACCGTCGGCGCGTTTTACGGCGACAAAAAGATACCGACCGTCAACACGACCCCTGAATCCTATGAGCTTCAGAAGATTCTGCGCGAGATGGCGGACGGCGGCTGCGAGGCGGTCTGCATGGAGGTCTCGTCCATAGGACTCAAGATGAGTCGCGTCTACGGCATTGAATTCTATGCCGGAATATTCACTAATCTTTCGCCCGACCATATCGGCGGAAAAGAGCATAAGACATTTGAAGAATACGCCTATTGGAAAAAACAGCTCTATGTTCACAGTGGCTTCACCGTCGCCAACCGGGACGATGCGTTTTTTGACGATATCGCCGCCGCGTCAAAGGGCGAGATGATAAGCTACGGTCTCGACGAAAAATGCGATTACTATGCGGAGAATATAAATCCGCTGCGCCGCCCGGGTTTTCTCGGCATAGAGTTCGACTGCAAGAGTAAATTCGACGCCCCGTGGCACGCGCAGGTCAGTATGCCCGGCTTTTTCAGCGTCTACAACGTCTTGGCTTCCGTCGCACTTCTGCGCAAAATGGGCGTGCCGGTCGAAAAAATGCGCGAGGCGTTTGCTCACGTCAGTATAGAGGGCAGGATGCAGCTCGTTCATGTCAGCGACGATTACAGCGTCATTATCGACTATGCGCACAACGGTCTGAGCATGGAAAATGTTATCAAGACAGTCCGCGACTATAAGCCCAACCGTATTGTCGCGCTTTTCGGCTCAACTGGCAACAAGGCAACAGTCCGCAGGCAGGAGCTCGGTCTTGTCAGCGCAAGGATGTGCGATTTTATCATAATCACAAGCGACGACCCGGACTTTGAGGACCCCGACGCGATAATCGACGAGATAGCCGGATGGGTCGAAAAAGGCGGCGGAGCGGGCAAATATGTCAAGATAACCGACCGAGCCGAGGCAATAGAATATGCCCTCGACCATATGCGGAAAGGGGATATACTCCTTCTGCTCGGCAAAGGGCATGAGCATTTTATGAAAGTTAAGGGCGAAAAAATATATTTCAATGAGCTTGAATGTATAGAGAGCTACAAGAAAAAGCACGGAATGAAATAACTTTTAAAAGCCGTAAAAATACGCAAAGACCCCGGAGAGTATTCCCTCCGGGGTCGCTTTCTTTGTATCAGCCGATGTCGATTCTTCTCGATGTCGGAACGTTTTCTTCCTTCTTGGGCATTGTCAGGGTCAGAACGCCGTCCTTGTATTCGCCGGTGATATCATCGGTCTTGACGGACGATACGTCAAAGCTCCTGCTGAACGAGCCGTAAGACCTCTCACGGCGGACGAAGTTGCCCTTGTCGTCCTTCTTCTCGCTCTCGCTGTTGCGCTCTGCGCTGATGGTCAGGTAGCCATCCTCAATATCGACGTGAATGTCCTCTTTCTTGAAGCCGGGCAGATCCGCCTCGAGCACATATTCCTTGCCGTTGTCCTTTATATCGGTCTTGAAGTCCGCTGTGGCCATGTCGCCCCAGAAGCTCTTCTCGAAGTTATCCATATCTCTGAAAGGATTAAAGAGTGCACGCTGATGTCTGCGTTCATAAGGTGTAAGTTCAAACATAATTGATTCCTCCGTTTGTTGTGTATTGATATTCATAATGAAGTGTCTGCTTTATTTATCTGACTGCTCTCCGATTTCCATCGGACTCACTCTCTTTCTTCTCCGGGGGCTCTTGCTCCCTTCGTTTGATTATATAATACCCCCGCTTTGTTAAAAAAGAATACATTGAATTATGAACAAATTGTAAATCATTAGCACTCTAATATATCAAGTGCTAAAACGCGCTTAAAAACGTCCCGCAGGTTTTTATCATACGCGGGACACGGGGAGAATATAAATGCATTGACATTTTCTGTTAAGGAGAGGAATGCGATGCAAATCAACGTTATAACGCAGTCTGTCGGCGTCGAGGAGACGCTCGGTGCCTGCACTGCGGAACAGCCGATAGATGCCGATATAACCCTGCCGGATTATTGTCCGGACATAAGGCGCGTGCTCAAGTGCCTTGTTACTCCGCGCATAACCGCCGTTCAGACCGCAGGCGACAGGGCGACGGCGGACGGCTCTGCGGGTGTGTGCGTCATCTATACCGACGAGCAGGGAAACGTCTGCTGCTTTGAGCAGACCTACCCGTTCTCGAAGTATGCCGAGCTCAAGGGTGCGGACGAAAACTGCTGCGTGAATGTGCGGGCCTATACCCAGTACGCAAACTGCCGCGCCGTCAGTCCGCGAAGGCTCGATATTCATGCCGTGGTCAGCGTGGCGTTTTGCATATCGGGAGTGAAGCAGGAGGAGATAATAACCGGCGCCGAGGGCGCGGGGATACAGCTCAGATGCTGCGACAGCCGCACAGCGAGCCTTATCGCCTGCACGGAAACTGCGTTTCCCATGAGCGAGACCGTGCCCCTGCCAGATGGTGACCCCGCCGTGTCCAATGTGCTCAGCGCACAGGCGGCGGCGCTCGCGCAGGAGATAAAGGTTATCAGCAACAAGCTGCTTGTAAAAGGCGAGCTTACCGTCAGCACCGTCTGCCGAGGCGAGAACGGCGAAATATTCGGCTTCGGCCACTCCATGCCGATAAGCCAGATAATCAACCTTGAGGGCATAGACGAGGACTGCACCTGCTGCGTGTCACTGCCCGTCACCTCTCTCGAGGTTCTGCCGAAGGCGGATCAGGCGGGCGACAACAGACTTATTGATATCAGCGTGCGTGTTGGCGCGGGGGTCAAGGCCTATAGGGAGCTGAGCCTGCCTGTTGTCACCGACGCCTATTCCGTTTGCTGCAACCTCGAGACTAAGAGCCGCAATATAGACTTCTCCGTTATTGCCGACAGATTCAGCGATACTTTTACCTGCCGCAGCACGCAGGATTTGCCGGAGGCAAAGCAGATTTTAGCCCTCTGGTGCTCCGACCTTTCAAAGAGCGTATCGCAGGACTCCGACGGAGTGATAATTTCGGGCGAGCTGACGCTCCACTTTCTCTATTCCGATGCCGAGGAGCAGCCCTGCTATGCTCAGCGGCAGGCGAGCTATGAATACCGCCGCTCCGTCAGAAAATGCGGAGAGCTCAGTCTGTCTCCGTGTATCGAGATAACCGCCGCGAGCGCCGCGTGTGCCTCGGGCAGCGTCGAGGTGCGGGTCGAAATGCATATTTCCGGCTGCATCTTCGACAGCGTCCGCCGCAAGACAGTCACCTCGATAGAGTGCGCCGACACCGAAAGCAAAAAAGCGGGCGGCGCCGCGCTGACCGTCTATTTTGCCGACGCGGGCGAGGAAATTTGGAATATAGCGAGGCGTTATAACACTACCGTGGAAGCGGTGGAGCAGGAAAACGGAATAACGGGCGAGACGGTGGCGCAGAAATGTATGCTGCTGATACCCGGAGTCTGAGGAGGGATAACCGTGCAGGAGAGAAATATTTACAGCGATATAGCAAAGCGTACCCAGGGCGATATATATATCGGAGTCGTCGGCCCTGTCAGAACCGGAAAATCCACATTTATAAAGCGCTTCATGGACACCCTTGTGCTGCCTAATATCGAGGCTCAGAGCGTGCGTGAGCGGGCAGTCGACGAGCTTCCGCAGTCCGCCGCCGGGCGTACCATAATGACCACCGAGCCTAAATTTATCCCGGAAAATGCCGTCGAAATTTCGCTCCCGTCCGAAGCTACCTTCCGCGTGCGGCTCATCGACTGCGTGGGCTATATCGTCCCGAGCTCTTTAGGCTATATTGAGGGCGAGAGCCCTCGAATGGTCAAGACCCCGTGGTTTGAGCATGAGATACCGTTCAATATGGCGGCGGAGATAGGCACGCAAAAAGTTATCAGCGAGCATTCGACGATAGGGCTTGTCGTCACCACCGACGGCTCGATAAGCGAGATACCGCGCAGCGAGTACGAGGAGGCGGAGGGCAGAGTAATATCCGAACTAAAGGGACTCAAGAAGCCGTTTGTCGTCCTGCTGAACAGCACGAAGCCCGAAGCCGACGAGACAAAAAGCATGGCGGCCTCGCTGACCGATAAATACGGCGTGCCCGTTATGCCGGTCAACTGCCTTGAGATAGACGAGGGGGAGATAAAGGAGATACTCACGCAGGTGCTCTTTGAGTTTCCCGTCAAGGAGGTAAGTGTCGGTCTGCCCGGCTGGGCGATGACCCTCGGCCGCGAGCATTGGCTGCGCTCGGGGCTCTGCGGCGCGGTGAGCGAGGCGGCGAAGAATCTCCGCACTCTCCGCGATGTAAAACACTTAGCCGAGGATATCTGCTCTTGCGAATATGTGACGGGCGCGAAGATAGCCAAGATGGATTTGTCCTGCGGTGCGGCGCGGATAGAGGCGCAGATAGACGGAAGTCTGTTCTATAAGATACTCGCCGAGGAGACGGGGCTCGATATCTCTGATGAGCAGGATTTGATGAGCTGTATGCGCGAGCTTGCCGCTGTGCGCCGCGAATATGAGCGGCTCAAGGGCGCACTCGACGAGGTCGAGGCGACGGGCTACGGAATAGTCATGCCGTCGCTCGATGAGCTGAGCCTCGAGGAGCCGGAGATAATGCGTCAGGGCGGCAGATACGGCGTGCGTCTGCGCGCCTCCGCTCCGTCGATACACATGATGAAGGCTAATATAACAACCGAGGTCGCGCCGATAGTCGGCTCGGAATCCCAGTCCGAGGAGCTTGTAAACTATATGCTCAAGGAGTTCGAGGAGGATCCGACAAAGATATGGGAGTCGAATATCTTCGGCAAATCCCTGCATGAGCTTGTCAACGAGGGACTGCACAACAAGCTCTACCGAATGCCCGCCGCGGCGCGCATGAAATTACAGGAGACGCTCGAAAAGGTCATAAACGAGGGCTGCAGCGGTCTTATCTGCATCATTCTTTAAAACTTATCGGCTGTGCCAATGCGGTGCGGCCGATATTTTTTATTTAAGCTCTTGACACAAACAAATGTTCTATAGTATAATACATACGAACAAATGTTTGAAATCTGGTGAGAGCGTGGATCTGTTTGACAAGCTGGAGATACTTTCCGATTCGGCGAAATACGACGTCGCCTGCACGAGCAGCGGAACGGACCGCGCCTCGGGCGGCGAGGGGATAGGCAACGCCGCCGCGTGCGGTATATGCCACAGCTTCGCTGCCGACGGCAGATGCATATCCCTGCTGAAGGTTCTCATGAGCAATGCCTGCATCTTTGACTGCAAATACTGCGTCAACCGCGTCTCGAACGACGTGCGCCGCGCGACCTTTACTCCGCGCGAGCTTGCGGAGCTTACGATAAATTTTTACCGCCGCAATTATATCGAGGGACTTTTTCTCTCGTCCGCCGTCGTCGGCAGCCCCGATTATACCTGCGAGCGTATGATAGAGACGCTGCGCATCCTGCGCGAGGAATACAGGTTCGGCGGATATATCCACGCAAAAGCCATCCCCGGCGCGGACAACGCGCTGATAACCCGTCTGGGTATGCTCGCGGACAGAATGAGCGTCAATATAGAATTGCCGTCAAACAGCAGTCTGCAGCTTCTCGCACCCGATAAGACAAAGGAGTCTATACTCCGCCCCATGGGGCTTATTACAAATAAGATAAAGGAGAGCTCGGCGGAGCTTGTCAAATATAAGCACGCGCCGCGCTTCGCCTCCGGCGGTCAGAGCACTCAGCTCATAGTCGGCGCAACGCCCGACAGCGATTACAAAATAATGTCGCTCTCCGCCGCACTCTATAAGAAATATGAGCTCAAGCGCGTGTTCTATTCGGCTTATATCCCCGTAGTCGAAAATCCGCTTCTGCCCGCAAAGACGACCGAGCCGCCGCTCCTGCGCGAGCACAGGCTATATCAGGCCGACTGGCTTCTGCGCTTTTACGGCTTCGACGCAAATGAATTGCTCGATGAAAAGCATCCGTTTTTGAACCCCTATGTAGACCCGAAATGCAATTGGGCGCTTAATCATATGGAGCTGTTCCCGCTTGAAATAAACCGCGCAACAAGGGAAGAACTGCTGAGAATACCGGGCGTCGGCGTGAAGAGCGTTCAGCGGATTTTGACCGCCCGCCGCGTCTCGCCGCTGAGCTTCGAGGATCTCAAAAAGCTCGGTGTGGTGCTCAAACGCGCCCAATATTTCATAACCTGCAAGGGCAAATATCCGGCGGGGCTCAATGTTAATCCCGACAGAGTTTTAAACTCGCTTATTTCCGAGCGGTGCCGGTCGCTTCTGCCGAATGTGCAGGGCGAGCAGCTGAGCCTGTTCGACAATATGATAACAAGAGAGGATGTAGTACAATGTCTGCACGGTCAGATGTAATATATGTATACGACGGCTCGTTCGAAGGGCTTTTGACAGCCGTTTTCGAGAGCTTCGAGAGCCGCGAGCTGCCGTGTTCTATAGTCGCGGAGGATGAGTTCGTGCCGACGCTCTTTTCTTCAAAAACCGTTGACACCGACCCGCAAAAGGCGGACAGAGTGCGCCGCGGGCTCAAAAAAACAGGCGCGGATGTCTGGAACACTGTGCGCCTCGGCTATCTCACTTGTCTTGAGGACAGGGGCACGCTCATCAACGATTTTGTGCATATGGCGATGCACTACGGCGCGGGCGTTCTGCGTATGCTCGCAGACGGCACCGTTTCGCGCCTGACAAAAGCCGTCCGCGCCCTCAAGCAGGAGAGCCACAAATATGCGGGCTTCGTCCGCTTCGGTATAAGCGAGGATAACACCCTGACTGCCGTAATCGAGCCGAAAAATTCCGTCCTGCCTCTGCTCGCGCCGCATTTTTGCGACCGATACCCGAACGAATCGTTTTTGATATATGACAAAACCCATTCGCAGGCGCTCGTCTGGCACAACAGAGAGAAAACGGTTATCCACCTCGACGGCTTTGAGCAGCCGCGGGCGGGGGACGAGGAGCTGTATTTCCGCGCGCTGTGGAAGCATTTTTACGACACGGTAGCCATAGAGGCTCGTTACAATCCCCGCTGCCGCATGAGCTTTATGCCAAAGCGCTATTGGAATCAGCTCCCCGAAATGGACGAAAACAATTCAATCGACGCGGCGCGTCAAATTAAGCGAATCGGCGCATAAAAAATAAGCAGGAACCTCTACGGCTCCTGCTTTTATGTTTTCAGTCCTGCGCGTGATTCGAAAGCTTTATCTTGTTGTCGTCCGTGAACTCCGCTATAATTCCGTTTTCGTCAACCGTTGCGAAAATCGCGCTGTGGCTCACCATCGTCAGCGTCCATTTGATATCGGGATATATCTTCCCGAGTCTGTTTGTGATTATCGCTATCTCGGGCGAGAGCCCTCTCGCAAACTTGGGCGATGTCGAGCCGTAGTAGCCGTGGTGTCCGACCTTGAGCAGATCCACCTTATGAAGCTGCGGCAGAAGTAAGCCCTCGAGTCCGGTGGTTCTCGTTATGTCCGCGGCGAGGAATGCGCTTTTTTCGCCCTTTTCGACCATCGTTCCGACGGATTCGGCGTTTTCGCCCTGCCCGTGAAGCCGCTCGTCATCGAGCGCCGTGTTGTAGAAGGTCAGCGTGAAATCTCCGAATTTAAACGGCTTGTCCGGTATGTCGGAGGTAACAACCGTGCCTCTGCTTTTGAACGCCTTTACGGTGTCCTCATAGGTTCTTTCGACGCCCCAGCCCCCGTATTCGTATTCGTGGGCTATCTCGTGATTTACGGGCTTTAGATAGAAAGTCTTTACCGTGATGTCCGGGTCCTTTGCAATGGCCTCGAACGAGCCGACATGGTCGTAGTGGTTGTGCGTACCCAGCGCAAACTCGAGCGTTACCTTGCCCTCGGAGTCTCCGGCGGCCTTTTTGAGGTACTTTATAACATCCTCCTCGCTGCCGTCGTAGCTTAACTTTCTGCGCGGATTGTAATCGCCCTCGCCGGAGTCTATAAGCGCGAACTTTCCGTTTGATTCTATAAGTATTGCGTCGGAATTGTTGGTGTTGAGAAAATGTATCCTGTCGGCAGTGCCGTCCGATGAAAACTGCGCCGGGCTGATTTCAACCCTGCTTTGATAGATGTTGCACATGGCAACGCAGATTACATCGAGCGAAAAGACAGACAGCATTATCGTCATCATTATCCATGTCGCAATTTTTTTTATGAGCTTGTCCCTTGTCATATTCCCTCCGCAGCGCAAAATAAAAAACGCTTTTAAAAGTATAGCACACTTTTTCGGTAAATGTCCATATGCAGATGGGTTAAAAAGCGCCGAAATTAATTGTATTCGGCGTTTTTTTGTGATACTATATACGTATGTAAAGCGTTTTTTGCTTATTTTTCGCTTTCGGGATCAATAGCCTGTATTATCAGCGAGCCGAAAAGCATGACTCCCATGCTCGGCCGTATGCAGTCTGCCGCATCCTTTGCGAGAGCTATACAGCGCCAATAGTCGAGCCCGCGTCCCGCGAGCAGCAGAGCGCAGACGGCAAGGGTGAAAAGAACTTCGAAAATAATCACCGCGCCGAGCAATAGTTTTCGTGAAACGGGATTTATGTAACTTAAATTTTTAGTTATTTTTTCTTTTATACCGCGCATGGCGCACCTCCGTTTTCTCTGATTCTAACCCGAAGTGCGCGTTTTCGCAATGCAAAGATTTTTACTTTTCAGGAAGGGAGAGGAAAAGAATGTCCGTCGGAATATCAACCGCCTGCTTCTATCCCGCGGCGACAGAGGAGGCCTTGCGCTGTGTCGCCGAAGCCGGGGCGAAAGTCACCGAGGTGTTCTTCAATTCTCCGTCGGAGTTAGAGCCTGTTTTCCTCCGCCGACTCTCTTCAATAGCGTCCGACAACGGCATACGTATCCGCTCTCTGCATCCCTTTACCTCGTTTGCCGAGGGCTATATCTTATTCAGCCAGTACGTGCGGCGCTTCGACGATTACAGGGAGTTTTATAAAAAATACTACGCCGCCGCCTCCGCGATAGGCGCAAAAATCGTTGTGCTCCACGGCGCGAAGCTGCCGATGAATATCGGCACGGACGAATACGCCGAACGCCTCAGACTGCTTGTCTCGGACGCGCGCGAGCAGGGGATAATCCTCGCACAGGAGAATGTCGTCCATCACAACGGGCAGACGCCTGAATTTATGAACGAGCTCAAAAGCCGCCTCGGCAGCGATTTTTACATGGTGCTCGATATCAAGCAGGCGTATCTTGCGGGGATAGATTCGATAGAGTTTTTCAGAGAGTTTTCCGATAATATCTGCCACATACATCTGAGCGACCACGATGAGAGTCACAAGTGTATCCCGCCGTTTGACGGAACTTTTGATTTTGCCGCGCTGTTTTCGCTCTTGAAAAATAGCGGTTATTCGGGCGACTGTGTTATCGAGCTCTATCGCTCGGGCTTCGAGCGAACGGAGCAGCTGACGGATTCTATGCGCAGGCTCGAAAAGCTTGACATTTGACCGTTTTTATGCGATAAATATTGTAGACGTTTATCAGGGAGTGATAGCTTTGAAGTGTCCGTTCTGTGGTTTTGAAGAGAGCAAGGTCATCGACTCGCGTCCCACCGACGAGGGCGAGAGAATCCGCCGTCGCCGCGAGTGTATGAGCTGCGGCAAGCGCTTCACAACTTATGAGATAATCGAAACTGTGCCGATAGTCGTTGTCAAAAAGGACAAGTCGCGTGAGGTCTTTGACAGAAACAAGCTTTTCAACAGTATGCTCAAGGCGTGTGAAAAGCGCCCCGTCTATATGGAACAGCTCGAAAAGGCTGTCAGCGAGATAGAGGCCGTGCTTCAAAATTCGCTCGACCGCGAGGTGACAACCGTTTATATAGGCGAGCTTGCGATGGAGAAGCTCAAGAGTATTGACGAAGTAGCCTATGTTCGTTTCGCTTCCGTCTACAGGCAGTTCAAGGATATCAACACCTTTATGGACGAGCTCGCAAAGCTGTTGAAAGAAAAATAAAATCAAATCAGGGATCGCTCCGGCGGTCCTTGAATTTTTATATGCTTATCAAAATTACCGTCCCGCCGGGGAAGATAAAAGCTTTTTGCAATTGGGATTTGCAGAGCGGTTGTAAGAGGTACACCGTAGAGGCAACTTTTGCTCGCTTCTACAAGGAAATTGCGGAAAGCTTTGCTTGTAGGGGTCGGCGACTCGACGACCCTTTGGCGCCTCAGCGTCACTGATAATTCACCATACGGCACAAAAAATCAGCCGCAACAGTTCACCCGTTGCGGCTGTAAGCTCTTTATTAAATTACCGTCAGTCGGTGACGTTCTTCCAGAAGAAGTCGCGCTTGTCCTGAGTGTTGAGCAGGACAACGGGCTTGAGCTGGTTGAGGTTCGCGCCCTCGTTCTTCTTCATCTCGAGATACTGGTGATAAGTGCCCTTCTTGACGAAGTGAAGCTCGGTCTCGCCGAGGGTCTTTTCGTGCCAGGCATCGCTGATGAAGAGGTTCGAATCGCTGAGCTTTTCGTCAAATACCGCCGCGAACTCCTGACGTCTTGCGGGGTCGATTTCGTCCTCGGTCTCAACGAAGAGGACATAGTGGCCGGGAGTAGTCGTCTCGGTGTCGGGATAAACGCTGTGTCCGACGGAGACTGTGCCGAAGCGGTCGCACATCTGCTCAACCGCCCAGTCAACCATGCTCTGGTCGGTCTTTTCTCCGCCGATGTTAAGCACCTGGTTGAGTCTGTACTTGAACATTACCGTCGGAGACTGCTTATAGAAGCCGGTGATTTCAACGACATCGTCAATGCGGTAACGGTAGAGACCGGAGAGATTCGTGATGATTATTTCATATTCCTCGCCGGGCTTTACTTCGCTTATGGTGAACGGACGGGTGCCCTCGGGAGCGCCGACGGGCAGGAACTCAAAGAAGCCGTTGTGAGGAAGAATTACGCAGTCGTTGGAGTTGAGCGCTATCGGCACTGCAACAAGATCCTCGGAAGCGCCGTAGCCCATGTTGTGAATCGGGAGATTTCCCGTGTAACGGCCCAGCTTCTTCGAGTATACCTCGAGCGAGCCTGCGCCCATGCCGAACATCCAGCAGCAGTTCTTCCAGATTCGGGGGACTATCGGAGTGTCAAAGCCCTTTTCAAATTCGCTGCGAAGCTCGGCGGCGCGGCCGGGCATGGGCTTAATGCGCTTCATGAGCTTTTCTTTTACCTGGGGCGGGCACGCGATGCTCTCGTTTATCGTGCCGTGCTCAATGTCGTCGCAGAGCATCTCCCAGTTGTCCTCAAGATAATGCATCATCGACTCGAGAACGGTTATTATCATTGTGCTAAGGTAGCTCACGTCTCTGTCCATCAGCGCGAAACGCAGCTTGAAATACTGCATATCCGTTCTGCTCGGATCCTCCGGGAACATTATCTCCGGGGGAGAGGTGACAAAGGAGCTGACTATGGGCTTTAAGTACATCATCGGGATACCGGAAAGGCAGCTGCAGGTCTTTCCGTTGGGAAGGCGGTGGGGCGTTATCTCGAGCGTCAGCATACCCTTCTGAGGAGGCAGACGCTTGCCGTGCGCGTGGAACCACTTGACGGCGCAGCCGACGGGAGCCGAGAAGCTGAAGCACTGGCAGTTCCACAGCGACCTTGCGGCGAGGGGAACGAGCTTCGGCTTGCCGATGCTGCCGGAGGACTCGGCGTATCTGTGTATGCGGTATCTGGTTATAAGATTTCTTTCGCCGGTTTCAACCATGCGGTCGATATATTCCTCGTAGTCCTTGTAGCGCGAGAGAGGAACCTTTGCCTGATAGTCCGCAACGGAGTGAACGTCCTTGAAATTGTGCGCCTTGCCGTATACGGTGTTCTTGTTGTCGCGCATGAGCTTCTTGACAATGTGCTCCTGAACCTTAACGGCGTTTTTTGCGTAAATCCCGAGCTTGACGTGCTCCGCAAGACCCAGGAAGCCGCCGAAGTCGGTCATAAGGCGGCTGAGCGGTTTGATTTTCATATTTTCCTTGCATCTCCATCCCATGGCGGCGGCTGTCTGTTTGCAGCCTGTCCCACCTTAATATGCTGTTATTTTAGTATAAGTATAATTGTATTTTGTTCCTTTTATGAACTTAAGAAAGATTTAACAATAGAGAATGAAAACAGCAGGGTATTCAGAGCCAATCTGTTTTTTTGATATTGAAAAGACCGCACTTATATGTTATCATCTTCTTGATATTCGCAGGGGAGGCGGAAAGGTGAAGAAAAAGAGTAATAATGCAGTTATTCAGTACCTGAAATTCATCGTCGTCGGCAGTATAAACGCGATAGTCAACTATGTTGCGTATGCCGCCGTTGTTTTTGTCGGGGGTCACTATGTGCTTGCGACTCTTGTGGGCTTCGTGCTCAGCGTGCTCTCGTCATATCTGATTAACAGCAGGCTTGTCTTTGAACGCGATGAGGGAGTCAAGGGCTGGCAGGTTCTGCTCAGGCTCTATATTGTGTATGCTTTCTCGGGACTGTTTTTGACAACCTTGCTCACATGGCTCTTCCTTGACGTATTGAACCTCGAGGAGGGCGTAAGGTCGTTGGGCGAGGCCATAAGGCAGTCGGGCGTCGATATGACCGACAGAAAGCTCGCGGAGTATATCGCCCCGTGCATAGTTGCGGTTATAGTAACGCCGTTTAACTTTGTGACAAACAAGTTCTTTGCATACAAAAAACTCGGCAAATCCTCGAAAGAAAAAGCAAAAAAAGAAGAAGTGCAAAACGCATCGACCGGACGCGATCAGTGAAGCTGATCCGTCCGGCTTTTTGGCTCTTTAATATAAATTATAAACTTTTTCTAAACTAATGCAAATATTTATTAATTTCGCTATAGTAAAAAAGAATGCTCTGCAATCATATAAAATTATGTTTTGAGAGAACTCTGTAAGGGGTACGGAGTTCAAGACCAGAGAAAATAAAATATGAGGGAAGGAATCAAAAAAAATGAAAAAGAAGTACAAGGACGTATACTATGATGTGCCCGATGTCAAGACCATAAAGGAGCTTGTCATCCACGGCGTCGGCGAGGGAAAGGATCAGCCCCTCTTTATGTTTGACAACGTGAACGGCACAAAGGACAATCCGTTCATCACCAAAACATTTAACGATGTTTGGCACGATATCAACTGCCTGGGCACATATATGTTTGCCCACGGCATCAAGGACTGCAATGTCGCCATTATCGGCGAGAACTCCTATGAGTGGATAATCGCGTTTTTTGCGAACCTTCTCGGAAAGATAGTCAGCGTTCCGCTTGATCCCAAGCTCCCCGCAGAGGATCTTGCCGTTCAGCTCAATGAGAGTGAGTGCAAGGCTATCTTCTATTCCGAGTACTATGCTCCGACAGTCGAGAAGATAAAAGAGATAGGCGCTCCCATGAATACATATCTCTATATCCCCGATTTCCAGAAGTACATCGATGAGGGCGAGAAGCTCCTTGCGGACGGTTACACCGAGTATAAGGATGTTGTCGTATCTCCCGATGACCTCGCAACCATCGTTTTCACCTCCGGTACCACCGGCAAGAGCAAGGGCGTTATGCTCACTCACGGCAACCTCGCTTCTGTTGTCACCTCCTCCTGCAAGTGCTTCCAGGGCGGAAACTCCGTCGGCTTCCTGCCGCTTAACCACACCTTCTCGTGGGTTGCGACTATCTTTGCCGCGTTTATAATCATCACCTACGGCTATATCTGCGTAGATATAAAGAACCTCGTTAAGGATTTCCAGACCCATCATCCTCAGAACTTCTCCGGCGTTCCGCTGGTTGTCGAGACTATCTATAAGCGCGTCTGGAAGACCGCGAGAAAGACCGGCAGAGAGGAAGTCCTCAAGAAGGGCATCAAGATAAGCCGCTTCCTTCTCAAGTTCGGCATCGACGTCCGCCGCAAGTTGTTCGCTCAGGTTCATGAGCAGCTCGGCGGAAATCTGAAGTATATCATTGTCGGCGGTGCTGCGCTTGACCCCGAGTATGAGCAGGGTCTCTATGACCTCGGCATACAGGTTCTCAACGGCTACGGCATAACCGAGTGCTCGCCCGCAGTTACCACCAACACCATGGAAAATCATAAGTCCGGCAGCGTCGGCAGACCGCTTCCGTGCAACGAGATAAAGATAAACGATCCCGATGAGGACGGCGTCGGCGAGATATATGTCCGCGGCTCCAACGTCATGAGAGGCTACTACAAGGATCCCGAGGCTACTGCCGAGGCATTCGATAACGGCTGGTTCAAGACGGGCGACTACGGCAGAATCGATGAGGACGGCTTCCTGTTCTTCGTCGGCCGTAAGAAGAACCTCATCATCACCAACAACGGTAAGAACGTATCCCCCGAGGAGCTTGAGGATAAGCTTTCTCAGCGTTGCCATGCCATCCATGAGATTCTTGTCAGCCAGGAGGGCAACAAGATCGTCGCAGAGGTTTATCCCTACTACGAGGACTACGGCAAGGAAGCGGATCAGCTCATCAAGGACGCTGTCAACCAGTTCAACCGCGATATGCCCAGATGGAAGAACATCGACAGACTCGACTTCCGCACCGAGGAGTTCCCGAAGACCACCACTCTCAAGATCAGAAGAAACTACAAAGAGCTCGAAAAGGCCGGCAAGATCTAAGCCTTTTCCTCGGAATAACAGAAAAGAGAGCTTTCGGCATACGTCGGAAGCTCTTTTTTAATATTTTCATTGTCATTTCTCACAAACTTTTAAGGGCTGTTTTGTAGGAAATTCCAAAAATCTGCGCTACTTTCGTCATAATCTACAACCAAACGCGCCTGATTTGTGCAATCTGCACACAAGAATTTAACGCAGTTAAATGCAATTATTTAAACCGGCAAGATTGAAAAAGTCGCTCCTTTGGTAAAATTGCACAAATCAGAGTGCGCTCGTTTGTGCAAAATCACTTGACAAATCGCGTAAAGTGAGTATAATGAAAGCATACCAAATGAAAGGACTGACAGATATGATGAACATGCAGTATTACAAGATGGAACAGGACCTGTTTGGTGAGATTGAGAAAGAGAAGAAGTTTAGCCTTCACAAGCTCTTCATGCTTCTCGCACTTAGCTCCGTAGCAAGAAAGGCTGCGTAACTAAGCGGCGGCTCTCAGCCGCAGGAACTGGACAACAAGCCCGAAAGGGATAACATATCGGCACCGCACGGTTTAAGTGCGGCGCTTTTTTTATACCCGCAATTTAGATGACTCCTATTGTTTTTTTCGTCTCAAAATGATAAACTAAGCTTAAAGAGAAATACCGTATGGAGGAATCAGGATGAACAAGCCCGTATTGAAACTAAAATATTCACTCGCCGGCGCAGTTTATGAGACGGTCGGTTTTTCGGGTCCGCACTTCTCGGTCATTTGCGTCAACGACGAGAGCGGCGTCAAGCTGACTCTTATTCCCTCGCGCCCGATAACGCTTATATCCGCCGCGCTTGAGTTCTGGCACGAGTATGAGGAAAACGAAAAATTCTTTGTCAACGGCTATCAGTCATGGACGACTTCCGCCGAGATGTCCTCGGAGGATATCTATCCTGGCGTGACCTCGCTTGCGGGTATAACTAAAACCGTAAAGGATATGGCGATAACCTCCGGCGACTACGCCTTCACCCGCTACAAATCCCGCCCCGGCTTCTTCCACAGCTTTACATATACCTATTTCCGCCGCGGGGGTGAGTTTGAGCTGTTCGGTTCGCTCAGCGAAAGAAACGGATATACTGTTTTTTATTCCGATATGGATAAGCATTTCTTCTCCATGGAAAAGGATGTCGAGGGGCTGACCGTGAGCGAGCCTTACGAGATGTTTGACGTTGTCCGCTTTGTCGGCAGCTATGACGAGGTGTTCGACAAATATTTCGCCGCCATGGGTTTGCCCGAAAAGAAGCGCATCGACAGGCTCACCGGCTATACCTCTTGGTACAACTACTTCCAGAAGATAGACGAAAAAATAATCCTGCGCGACCTCAAGGGGCTTTCGCGGGCGCATGACAGCGTCAATATCTTCCAGATAGACGACGGCTATGAGACCTTTGTCGGAGATTGGCTCGACTACAACGGCAAGGACTTCCCCAACGGCATGAAGACTGTCGCCGACGCTGTTCACAGAGAGGGCTACCTTGCGGGTATTTGGCTTGCGCCCTTCAATGTTCAGCGCGGAAAATCGCGCATATTGAAGGAGCATCCCGACTGGATTATCCGCACTCCCGAAGGCAAGCCTCAGATAGGCTGCATCGGCTGGGGCGGCGCATATACGCTCGATATCTATAACCCCGAGGTGCGGGAACATCTTAAAAATGTCTTTGACACCGTGCTCAACGATTGGGGCTATGATATGGTGAAGCTCGACTTCCTTTACAGCCAGTGCAGAACTCCGCGCAACAACAAGACCCGCGGCACTATCATGTGCGAGGCTATGGACTTTTTGCGCGAGTGCGTCGGGGATAAAATCATCCTCGGCTGCGGAGTGCCGCTCGGCCCCGCGTTCGGTGTTGTCGATGCGTGCAGAATAAGCTGCGATGTCGATCTCACTTACGGCGGCAAGTTCTATAACTCCATGTCGATAAACAACGAGCTGCCCAGCGCGCAGAACGCTATAAACAACAGTATGTTCCGCCGCCATTTAAACGGCAGGGCGTTCCTCAACGACCCCGATGTTTTCTTCCTGCGCGACCATAACCTTAAATTTACCTGGGAGCAGAAGCTCCTGCTCGCAAAGATAAATAACCTCTTCGGGCGCGTACTTTTCGTCTCCGACAACGCCGAGGAATACAGCGATGCGGAGCTGAAGGTGCTCAGGGAGACCTTTAACGACACAGACGCGAAAATCCTTGACGTCAAATGCATCGGCAGCCGCAAGGAGGGAAATTACGAGATAAAATATATCGAGAACGGCGAGGAGAAAATGCTGTATTTCAATCTTTTCAGCGGCTCGGGCAATATCCTCGAGGTGAGATAACAGAATAGCTTTTAAAGCACTCCGCATTTTTGCGGGGTGCTTTTTTATGTCCTTTTTCCTGTTCTACCCGGGGACAAGATTTCATATTATTTAGGGAAACGGAGGCGAGGCTATGCAGGCGGCGGATTCTTTTGACAGCGCGGCGAATTATCTCGACAGTCGGCTTCGGGCCGCTCTCGTCGGGGTGGATTCCCGCGTCAAGGAGAGCGCTTACGAGATACGCCTGCGCTCGGCAAGACCCGTTGTGATAGTCACGTGCGGCGGCTCTCTGTTCGTTTACGGGAGCGGCAGAACGGGGGAGGTGTATTCGCCGGGCGCGCTTACGGCGAGCCCCGCGGAGCTTCAGGCGAGCTTCTCGCGTATGTGCGGCTATTCCGTCCACTCGAACTCCGCCGCCGCGGCGAGCGGCTTTATAAGCCTTGCGCACGGACACAGGGCGGGAGTTTGCGGCACGGCGGTCATGGCCGAAAACGGTACGGTGAAGGCGTTTCGCGATATCTCGTCCGTCAACCTGCGCATAGCCCATGAGGTGAGGGGCGCTGCGGATGAAATATATACGCGGCTCTTTAATAACGGCGCGGTATCGGCGATTATCGCGGGGCCGCCGCTCTCGGGCAAGACGACGCTCCTGCGCGACCTTGCACGCAGGCTTTCGGGACCCTCCGGCGGCAATTTTTTTCGCGTGGCGGTCGTTGACGAGCGCGGAGAGATAGCCGCTTCAAGCGGCGGCTGTCCGCAGTGCGACGTCGGCTTTTCCGATGTGTTGACGGGCTACCCCAAGGATGCCGGCATATTGACCGCCCTGAGAACGCTCTCGCCGCAGATGATTATTTGCGACGAGATAGGCAGTCTGTCCGAAGCGAAGCGTATTTCGGAGGGAATGAGCTCCGGGGTGAACTTTCTTGTCAGCGTCCATGTCGGCAAAAACGAGGACTTGCGCCGCCGTCCCGCCGTGTCGGAGCTTATCTCGTCCGGCGTGTTTTCAAAGCTTGTCATGCTCGGCGAAGCCCCCGGCGAGATTAAGGAAATATATGACCTGAAGGAGCGTTCTTATGCGAATGACGGGAGCCTTGTTGACGGCTGTCGCGCTGTGCCTTGCGGGCGGATATGCGGCGCGTATGCTGACGCTTCGTGTGAGCCTGCTTGAAAAAATATGCGTAATGCTGCGCATTGTGAGAACGCAGCTCGAATGCTGCTGCTGTCCGGTCGGGGATGTCCTTGAGATACTTTCGTCAACTCCGGAGCTCAAAGAGCTTGTGTTTATCCCCGAGTGCGAACGGCTCTGCCTGAGCGAACCGTTTCCGCAGGCGTGGAGCGATTCGCTTTCCGCGCGGGAAAATACCGTCGGCTTGGGCCCGTCCGATGTCTCACGTCTGGTCTCCTTCGGGCGTTCGCTCGGCACTACCGCGCTCGAGGGTCAGCTTGCAAACTGCGATATGTTTATATCCGACTTCGAGCTGCGTCTGTCGGGGGCGCGGGAGAAGAAAAAGAAATACGCAAAGATTCTGCCGCCTCTCGGAGCACTCGCGGGCGCGGTCATCGTGATAGCGGCTGTATAAAAGCTGTATAAAAAAGAAAGGAACGGCATTCGCCGTGCATCGTCTATGGAAGCGGGAATAGTTATAAAAATAGCAATGGTCGGTATAATCGTGGCGGTGCTGAGTCAGGTGCTCTCGCGTGCGGGGCGCGACGACTACGCGCTGATAACCGTGCTTGCGGGTATCGCCGCCGTGCTGATAATGCTCCTGCCGTATCTTTCGCAGCTGCTCGATGCCGTGAGCGGACTGCTCGGAGGCTGATATGACGGAGATACTGAAAACCGCCGCGCTCGCGGTTACGGTGTGCGTTATATGCGCCGTGATAAAGCAGCACCGCCCCGAATATGCGCCGATAGTCCAGATAGCGGCAGTCGCGGTGATAGCGGCTTATGCGGTGCGCGTTTTGCAAAATATAATCTCGCAGCTCGATTTTTTTGCCGATATGAGCTCTGCGGGCAATGAATGCGTGTCCGTGCTGATAAAGGCGCTCGGCGTTGCGGTTGCGGCTCAGATTACGGGCGATATCTGCCGCGATAACGGAAACTCCGCCGTGGCGGGCGCGTCCGAGCTTGCGGCAAAGGCGGCGATAATTGCGCTCGCACTGCCGCTTATAAGGTCGGCGGTCGGACTTGCAAAAGAACTTATAAATATCTGAGGGAAGTTTATGAGAAGCTTAAAAGTATTTGCGGCTCTGCTCATTCTGCTCTTTTTGAATGCCGCCGTGTGCTTCGCCGTAGGGGAGGAGACGACGGATGATTACTCGTCCTTTTATGAGTCGAGCGGCGCAGACAGGCTCGGCGACACCTTGCCGGATGATATAAAGGACAGCCTTGATTCTGCGGGGATTGACATTGCCGATTGGCAATCTCTGCTCTCGCCCTCGCCGAAAAAGCTCGTTTCGATGCTCGGCGATATGGCGCGCGGAAGCTTTTCAAAGCCGATAAAGGACATGGCTTTGATAGCGGGTATTGTCATTCTTGTAGGACTCATAAAGGGCACTGCCGCCGCCGAAAACTTCTCCGAGCCTCTCAATACGGTCATAGGCTGCGCGGTTGCGATAACCGTGTTCGCCTCGTCTGCGGGGGTTATCTCTCAAGGGGTGAGCGCAGTCAAAGCTACCTCCGACTTTATGCTCGCGCTCATTCCCGTATTGGCGGGCATAATAACGGCCGCCGGGAATCCAACTCTCGCCCTGACCTACGGCTCCTTCGCCATGGCGGCGGCTCAGGCGGCGGCGCAGACCGCGGGGAATGCGATAATGCCTCTGTGCGGCGCGTTTTCGGCTTTCGGCGTGTCCGCGTCGCTCAGCCCCGAGTTAAAGCTCACAAAGCTCGCCGAGATGATAAAAAAGCTTGCGATAGGCGTTCTGTCTTTTGCCGCGGCGGCGTTTTCGGCGGTTCTGGGACTCAAGAGTCTGCTCGCCGGGAGCGCGGACACGCTGACCTCCAAGGGCATAAAGCTCGCGCTCAGCTCCGCCGTGCCTATAGTCGGCGGCGCTCTGAGCGATGCGTATTCCTCGATAATCGGCAGCGTGGCGCTGCTCAAAAGCACTGTCGGAGTGTTCGGCGTTATCGCCGTTGTGCTTATGGATCTGCCCGTTATTCTGCAGCTTACCGCGAGAATCCTGCTTTTGAAGCTTTTAGGCGTGCTGTCCTCGTCTATGGGCGACGACGCTTCCGGCGAGGTGCTCGAAACGCTCTCGTCCGCGCTGACGGTAATAAATGCGGCGATAATTTTTACGGCGGCTCTCTTTATTATATCGACGGGTATAGTTATCTCGGTGAAGGCGGGTGCATAGCATGGAGGAACTGAAAAAATGGGCGCTCGGCGTGTGCGCCGCGGCGATATTCTCGTCGGTCGTATATGCGCTCGTGCCAAAGGGGAATATGCAGAAAATAATGCGGTGCGTCGCAGCTGCTGCGGTCATATGTGCCCTCGTTTTCCCGCTTGCAAACGCTCTGATAAAAACGGATTTTTCTCTTGATTCGTCCGACACCGAGGAGCTGATACCGAGCGGGCTCAACGACGAGGTGAACTACCGCATTACCGCCGCCTATGCGCAGCAGATGCAGGACTGTGTGCTCGAAATACTCTCGTCCTGCGGCTATCCCGACTGTGAAATCGATCTTTTGACGGATATAGACGAGAGCGGCGGCATATTTATAAAAAAGGCGAATATCATATTGCCGAGCGGAGCTGTTATAAACGACGCGGCGGTCGAGAGGCTGCAAAAGCTGCTGGGCGACGCGGTGATAGACATAAGAAGCGGGAGTGAAAGCTATGGATATCAAACAGACCTTTGAAAAACTGAAGTCCGCGTTCACTTCCGACAAGAAGCTGGCGGTGTTTTGCGCGGTCGGAGTGCTCGGAGTGCTGCTGCTCGTTATCTCCGAATTTCGGCCGTCCGACGGAAAGAAAGCGGAGAAAAAAGAGAGCGTCACTGCGGCGCAGAATCAGGAGACCTACGCCGAGGATATCGAAAAGCGGCTGACGGAGATAGTCTCATCGATAGACGGAGCGGGCAAGACCCGCGTTATGGTGACCTTAGACAGCGGCGCCGAGCAGGTCTACGCAAAAAACGAGAAGATAAAAAGCGACACCTCGGGCGGCACCGCGATAGAAAAAGAAAACTTTTCAAACGAAAAGGAGTATGTCCTCATAGAGACGGACGGGAACGAGGGCGGGATGATTATAAAGCTCATCCAGCCCAAAATACGCGGCGTTGCGGTCGTCTGCGAGGGCGGCGGCTCGGATGCCGTGCGGCAGGAGATAACTCAGGCGATAACCGCCGTGCTCGATATCAGCGCGTCGCGCGTATATATCACAAAAATGTCGGCGTAACCTCGCCGTTCAAATAAAAGAAACCCGAAAGGACTGATATCTATGGTCGTCAGGAAAAGGCAGATAATCGCCGCGGCGCTCGTTCTCGCTCTCGGCTCGGCAGTGTTTATAAACTGGTACTATAACCGCCCGTCGGTGAAGAACGCGAACACGCGCCCGTCGGTAGAGGAGGTTGAAAACACGGGCGGAAACTTGGGCGACGCAAAGCTTGTCAACTCGTCGGGAGTCTCGGAGGGCGCGGCGTCCGGCAAAAGCGGCGACTATTTTGCCTCTGTGAAGCTCAGGAGAAGCTCCGCCCATGACGAGGCCGCCGAAATTCTCAATAAAGTCATAAAGGACAGCTCGTCCGACCCGGCAGCCGTCAAGGAGGCGGCTGACGCGCTCAAGGCACTTTCGAACGCCGTGAAGCTCGAGGGCGATATCGAGTCGCTGATAAAGGCGAAAACCGGAAGCGAATGCGTTGCGATAATCAACAACGGTACCGTTGAAGTAATTGTTGCAAAAGGCACTTTAAATGACACGGTTATTCTCCAAATAAAGGAAATCGTTCTGAAACAGACAGGTTTTTCGGCCGAAAACATAACAATTGTTGAATTAAGTAGTTGAGAATTTTCAAGTTTGTGTTATAATATAGGGCAGAAGGAGGAATGCCCTGTGGAAGAAAACAAAACTGTTGACAATATCGGCAACCTCGTAATATCCGAGGATGTTATCGCAGCAATAGCTCTCAACGCCGCCAAGGATGTTGAAGGCGTGAGCAGCTTTGCCGCCAGGACCCCCGACGTGCATTCGATTCTCAGATTCGGAGAAGACGCGATAAAATCCGTACGCGTCCTGCCGTCGGATAACGGCGTGAAGATATACATCCATGTCAATATCACGCCCGGAACAAAGATTCCGAAAGTCGCGTCGGAGATTCAGAAGAACGTCAAGAACGCCGTGCAGAGCATGACCGGAAAGATGGTCTCGAAGGTCAATGTCTCGATAGCCGGTATCGATATCAAGCCCGAAGGCGAAAAGTGATTTTCTCAAGCCCTCTCTTGCGGGAGGGCTCGATTCGGTTCTTATGCCGAATAATGTCGACCGCGGGAGAGCGGAATTTTAAGGGGAGTACAGAAAAAGTTTATGACCAGAAGCCAGTCGAGAGAGCAGGCGTTTGCCCTGCTGTTTGAAAAGTCCTTTAATCCCGAGACGGATATGGACGATATTATAACAATAAGCCTTGAAAACGAGCTTATCGAGCCGGACGAGTTTGCGTCCATGCTCGCCCAGACCGCATGGGACAAGCTGTTTTCAATCGATGATATCATCGAAAAATATTCGAAGAACTGGAAAAAGCACAGAATATCCCGCGTTGCGCTGTCCGCCTTGAGACTCAGCATCTGCGAGCTTTTGTACATACCGTCCGTTCCGGTGGGCGCCTCGATAAACGAGGCTGTCGAGCTGTGCAAAAAATACGCCACGGCAGAGGATGCGTCGTTCGTCAACGGTGTTCTCGGCTCTGTGGTGCGCGAAGAAAAGCTTGCCGACAGAAGCGGCGCGGAAGTCCCGGAAGGGGAATAAGCCATGGCTGTTTATCTCGGCATAGATACAAGTAACTATACTACATCCGCCGCAGCCTTTGATGATGTGAGCGGATGTGTTTTTCAAAAAAAGATGCTCCTGCCCGTCAAAAGCGGTGAGCGCGGGCTGCGCCAGAGCGACGCCGTGTTTCATCATACTCAGCAGCTTTTCAGGGTGGTGAGCGACGTTATATCAGAGTGCGGCAGACCCGATTATATCGGCGCATCGTATGCCCCGCGCGACGCGGAGGGCTCGTATATGCCGTGCTTTACCGTCGGACTCAATACCGCAAAGTGCCTCTCGGCGGCGCTTGATATACCGCTTTGCGAGTTCTCGCATCAGGCGGGTCATGTCGCGGCGGCGGTCTATTCGAGCGGGCATACGGAGCTTTTTGAGCGCGAGTTCATAGCCTTCCATGTCTCGGGCGGCACTACCGAGGCGCTCTTGGTGCGCCCCGACGAAGAAAAGCTGCTCCATATAGACATTGTCGGCAGGACGCTCGACCTCAACGCGGGACAGGCTGTTGACAGAGTGGGCGTCGCCATGGGACTGAGCTTCCCCGCGGGCGCCGAGCTTGAAAAAGCGGCGCTCGAAAGCCGAAAAACTTTTAAGCCCAAGCCCTGTGTCAAGGGCACGGACTGCTGTCTCTCGGGCATAGAGAACAAGTGCCTCGATATGATAAAAAGCGGAGAGAGCAAGTGCGATGTCGCGCTATTCTGCCTCGATTCCGTGGCGGCGGCTCTCGAAAAAATGACGGAGAATATTATAAAAAAATACGGACGGCTTCCGCTGGTCTTTGCCGGCGGCGTGATGTCCAATTCAATAATACGCCGAAGGTTTACGGAGGAGTTCGGCGCATACTTTGCCGAGCCCGCATTCTCTGCGGACAATGCCGCGGGAACGGCGTATCTGACTTATCTCAGGGAGCGGAAAAATGCTTGAAACCGTCAGCGTAACAGTAAGCCAACTTAACAGATATGTAAAATCCCTCATGGATTCGGACTATAACCTGCGGTCTGTTTTTGTCAGCGGGGAGATATCGAATTTTACAAATCACTACCGCACAGGGCATTTTTATATGACCCTCAAGGATGAGAAGGCGGCAGTGCGCGCGGTCATGTTCAAGTATGACAACGAGCGCCTCGGCTTCATGCCCGAAAACGGTATGAAGGTTATCGCCAGGGGTCATGTCAGCGTCTTTGAGCGCGACGGTCAGTATCAGCTCTATATCGAGGATATGCAGCCCGACGGAGCGGGCGCTCTGAGCATAGCCTTTGAGCAGCTCAAGAAAAAGCTCGAAGCGGAGGGCTTGTTTTCTCAGGAGAGAAAGCGCCCGATACCGCGCTTTCCCCGTCGTGTAGGAATTATAACCTCGCCCACGGGTGCCGCCGTCAGGGATATAATAAACGTCATAACGCGCCGCAGCCCGTCAACGCAGATTATCATCTGTCCCGTTCAGGTTCAGGGCGCGTCGGCGGCGGGTCAGATATCGGACGCGATAAAGCGCTTCAATGCGGGGCATTACGCCGATGTGCTCATAGTCGGCCGCGGCGGCGGCTCGGTTGAGGAGCTGTGGGCTTTCAACGAAGAAAAGGTTGCCCGCGCGGTCGCGGCGAGCGATATCCCCGTGATTTCTGCGGTCGGTCATGAGACTGATTTCACTATCTGCGATTTCGCGGCCGATTTGCGCGCGCCGACCCCGTCTGCGGCGGCGGAGCTCGCCGTCAGCGACAGAGCCGAGCAGCACGCATATATCAATCAGCTCGGCAGGCGCTGCGTTTCCGCGCTGGATTCGTATGTGCGGTTCGGCTGCAATGAAATAAAGCGAATATCGGCAGAGCTCTCGGCATACGGACCTATGCAGCAGATAGTCGCTCAGCGCCAGACGCTCGATTCTCTGCTCTCCGATATGCAGTCGGCAGCTCTGTGGGTGCAGCATAGGGATAAGCTCAATTTGTCCGTACTCGCGGGCAGACTCGATGCGTTAAGCCCCTTGAGGATACTCTCGAGCGGATATGCGGCGGTCGAGCGCGGCGGGAAGCTGATTTCAAAAACAAACGTCCCCGAAGCGGGCGACGATATAACCGTGACCTCGGCGGATTTGAAGCTCACCGCCCGCGTCACTTCAGCTGTCAGAAACGGAGGAACAGACAATGGCTAAGAAAACCTACGAGGATTCTGTCAAGAGGCTCGAAGATATAGTCTCGGCTCTCGAGCGCGGCGATGCGTCTCTCGACGAGTCGCTGAAGCTCTTTGAGGAGGGGACGAAGCTGGTCTCTTTCTGCAACGAGTATTTAGACAAGGCTCAGACGAAGATAAAGGAGCTGTCCGAGCTCGAAAAGGAGAATGAAGATGAGTAAAAAATATACCGCCGATGAGTATATTTTGATGATAAATGACGCGCTGATGTCCCGCCTTTCGGTTGAGCCGTCCGGCGCGGGCGAAGCAAAAATGCTCGAGGCGATGAGGTACAGCGTCGAAAACGGCGGCAAGCGCATACGCCCGATGCTGACACTCGAATTTTGCAGAATGTGCGGCGGCTCTGTCGAAGCGGCTCTGCCCCTTGCCTGCGCCATCGAGTTTATCCACACCTACTCGCTCATCCACGACGACCTGCCGTGCATGGACGACGACGATATGCGCCGCGGAAAGCCGTCGAGCCATATAAAGTTCGGCGAGGCGAATGCATTGCTTGCGGGCGACTCTCTTTTGACCTTTGCGTTCCAGTCTGCGGGCGAGGCCGAAGATATCCCCGCCGATGCCGTTGCAAAGGCGGTCTCGCTCCTTGCGCGAGCGTCGGGCTGCGCCGGAATGATTGCGGGGCAGGTTCAGGACCTTGAAAACGAAAATAAAACGGTTGCGGCCGACGACCTCCGCTCGGTCGATATTCTCAAGACAGGCGAGCTTATAAAATGCGCCTGTCAGCTCGGCTGCATAGCGGCGGGAGCCGATGATATGAAGCTTGAGGCCGCAAGGGTATATGCCGAAAATCTCGGCATAGCGTTCCAGATAGTCGATGATATTCTCGACGTGACGAGTGATGAAGCGACCCTCGGCAAGCCCGTCGGCAGTGACGCAGAGAACTGCAAAAACACCTACGTCTCGCTCCTCGGACTCGAAGAGGCGAAGAAAATAGCCGCTGAGCTCACCCGAAAAGCGATAGACGCGCTCGGCGTGTTCGGCGGCGAGTCTGAGTTTCTTGTGTCGCTTTCAAAAAAGCTGCTTTCAAGAAATAAGTGACCGTCAATTCGATTAAAGCGAAAGGTTGAAGTCAAATGTCAACTGACAAGTACCTTAAAAATATACATTCCCCGGCGGATATAAAAGACCTGAGCTACGCTCAGCTCAACGAGCTTGCCGCCGAGATACGCACCGTTCTTATCGACACCGTGTCGAAGAACGGCGGCCACCTCGCGTCGAATCTCGGCGTTGTGGAGCTGACGCTCGCCATGCATAAGGAGTTTGATTCCCCGCACGATAAGTTTGTCTGGGATGTCGGCCATCAGGCCTATACCCACAAGTTGCTCACAGGCAGATACGAGCGCTTCCACACCCTGCGTCAGGAGGGCGGGCTCTCGGGCTTCTGCCGCCCCGAGGAGAGCGAGCACGATATGTTTTACAGCGGCCATTCCAGCACCGCCGCATCAAGCGCCCTCGGTCTGTCTACCGCGAACACCATGCGCGGCAGCAAGAACACCGTTGTCGCCGTCGTCGGAGACGGTTCGATGACCGGCGGAATGTTCTATGAGGCGCTCAATAACGCGGGCAGAACGCACGACAGATTAATAATCGTGCTCAACGACAATGAGATGTCCATCTCCGAGAATGTCGGCTCTATGGCGCGTTATCTCGCCGTTGTCAGGGCAAAGCCCGAGTATTACCGCATGAAGGCGCACACCGAAAAGCTCTTAAAGCATATCCCGCTTATAGGAAACGAGCTCTCGGATGCGGCGTTTGACATAAAGAGCGCGTTGAAGCGCATTATCTATTCAGACTCGTGGTTCGAGGATCTCGGACTTCACTATATCGGGCCTATCGACGGACACAATATTCAGCAGCTCTGTGAGGCTTTTGAAATGGCGAAGAAGTACGATAAGCCCGTGCTTCTCCATGTCAATACGCTCAAGGGCAAGGGCTACGACTTTGCCGAGCGTTCGCCCGAGCAGTTCCACGGAATCTCGAAGTTCGATATCAATACGGGTGAACCGCTCTCGACTGGCACCAGCTTTTCGAGCCATTTCGGCGATATCATGTGCCGCTTCGCCTCCTGCGATGACCGCGTCTGCGCCATAACCGCGGCTATGTCCATCGGCACGGGACTTGAGCGGTTCTCTAATGAATATAAATACAGATTCTTTGATATAGGCATCGCCGAGGAGCACGCCGTGGCGTTTGCGCTCGGCCTTGCAAAGAGCGGGTTTATCCCGGTTTTCGCCGTCTATTCTACCTTCCTCCAGCGCTGCTTCGATCAGCTTCTGCACGACGCCGCGCTGCAAAAGCAGAAGATGGTCATAGCCGTTGACCGCGCCGGCTTTGTCGGCGAGGACGGCGAGACTCATCAGGGCGTTTTCGATGTCTCCATGTTCAGGAGCGTGCCCGATATAACCGTCTATTCTCCCTCGTCCTATGAGGGATTGAAGCACGCCATGCAGCAGGCGCTCTATTCCGAATCCAAGCTCGTCGCGGTAAGATATCCGCGCGGCGCTCAGCGGGCCATACCCGAGAGCATAAAGCCGACATTTGAGGACTTTGATGTGTTCGGCGACGAGAAAGCCGAAAAAGCTATTGTGACTTACGGCAGAACCTTCTCGGCCTGTGCATTCGCATATGAGAAGCTCCTGAATGCGGGCGAATCCGTGAAGCTCATAAAGCTCAACCGCATAATCCCAGTCTGCGAGGGCGCGGTTGAGGCGGCAAAGACCTGCGAGGATGTTTATTTCTTCGAAGAGGGCATACGCCGCGGCGGAGCGGGCGAGGGCTTCCTGTTCGATCTGTCCAAGGCGGGCTTTGGCGGAAAATATCATTTAAGAGCCATTGAAAACGGCTTCGTCAAGCAGGCGTCCGTCGAGTCTCTTCTGCACGAATACGGCTTTGACGAGGAGGGCGTTCTCTCGTTTATCGCCTCCGCGGAGGACTGAAAGTGGACGAAAACAGAAAGCGTATAGACGCTCTTATGGTCTCCATGGGCATCGCGCCGTCGCGTGAAAAAGCCAAGGAAATGATAAAAAGCGGCAATGTATATTTAAACGGCAAAGTGATCTCTAAAGCTGGACTTTTGGCAAATGCCTGTGATATAATCGAATATAAAGGGGAGACCGAGCGCTATGTCAGCCGCGGAGGGCTGAAGCTCGAGAAGGCCGTTGAGGTTTTCAATCTCGATTTAAGCGGATATTTATGCATAGATATCGGCGCTTCGACAGGCGGCTTTACCGACTGTATGCTTCAAAACGGCGCGAAAAAAGTCTACGCCGTCGATTCGGGGAGCGGGCAGCTCTCGCCCGTGCTGGAGCGCGATCCCCGCGTCGTCAACCTCGAAAAGACAAATTTCAGATACATAACCGAAAAAGAAATTCCCGAGCGCGCGGATTTTGCGAGCGCGGACGTCTCTTTTATTTCTTTGAAACACATCCTGCCCGCGCTTTCGCCGCTGATAAAAGACGGCGGCAGTGCCGTCTGCCTGATAAAGCCCCAGTTTGAAGCGGGGAGAGAAAATGTCGGCAAGAAAGGCGTGGTCAAGGATTCGCGCATACATATAAAAGTTATCGAAAATGTCTGTTCTTATGCCGTGCAGGCGGGATTTTCGGTATCTGCTCTCGATTTTTCTCCGGTCAAAGGGCCGGAGGGCAATATAGAATACCTTGTATATCTGAAAAAGTCCGAAGTGCAGACTCCGTCGGCGCCCGATATAGCGGGAGTTGTCGGCGCGGCGCACGCACGGTTCAAGGCGGGAGAATAATTATGATTTTTGCGATAATTCCCAATTTAACGCGCAGAAATGCCGCAGGGGTGACGAGGCTCATCTGCGGGCGGCTCGACGAGCTCGGTGCGGCATATTCTCTGCCGCTCGACACAAAGGAGGTTTTCTCCGACACAAAGGCGGTATTTTTGCCGGAAAAAGAGCTGCTCGAAAGCTGCGAGGCTGTTATAACCGTGGGCGGAGACGGCACGATAATCCACTCCGCAAAGAAGGCGGCGGTTTATTCGAAGCCCGTTTTGGGTATCAACGCCGGCCGACTTGCGTTTATGGCGGGTCTTGAGATACACGAGCTCGACCTGCTCGAAAAGCTCATAACCGGCGACTACAGCATGGATAAGCGCATGATGCTCAAAACCACCGCAACGGACGGAGACCGCGTGCAGAGCGGCTACAATATGAACGATTCCACCGTCATGCGCCCCTCAAGGCTCAGCAAAATATCCGAGATAAACGTCGACCTCAACGGAAACTTTTTCAACCGCTATCTCGGAGACGGGCTCATTGTTTCAACGCCTACGGGCTCAACCGCATATTCGCTCTCCGCGGGAGGCCCCGTTGTTGACCCGAAGCTCGAGTGTATGATTCTGACTCCCATTTGCTCGCATTCTGTGTTCACCCGTTCGCTCGTTCTCGGCGAGGACTCCGTGCTGCGGATATATTCCGACGACGGGGGTCCGATATGCGTCTCGTGCGACGGCGACGAGCCGTTCACCGTGTCGGCGCAGGGGAGTATAACCGTCGAAAAAGCGGACATCTCCGCCGATTTTATAAGACTTAAAAATGACAGCTTTTTAGATATACTTAACAGAAAAATGATGAAGTGGAACAGCAGTTCCCACGGCAAACGGGAGGTAGAACTTTGAAAAAAAGAAGACAGGAAGCGATACTCGAAATAATTGAAAAATATGACCTGTCAACCCAGGACGAGCTTCTTCAAAAGCTCAGAGACAGCGGCTTTGACGCAACTCAGGCGACAGTTTCGCGCGATATCAAGGAGCTGCGCCTTGTCAAGACCATGGGTGCGAACGGTCAGTATAAGTATGCGGTCACAAAGACCGAGTCCGACGAGCTGCTTTCGAAGTTCAAAAGCATCTTCGCCCAGTCCGTCGTCTCCGCCGATTTTGCGGGCAACATCATAGCCATTCGCTGCTATACCGGCATGGCGCAGGCGGCGTGCGCGGCGTTCGATTCCATGCATTGGGAGGGGCTTGTCGGCACTCTTGCGGGCGACGACACGATATTTGCCCTTTGCAGAAACGAAAGCTACGCTTCGCAGATGAAGGATTCCATAAAACGACTTATCGAAAAATGAGGTTTGAGCTATGCTTCTCAGTCTGAAAATAGAGAATATAGCAATAATTGAGAGCGCCGACATCGAATTTGATTCGGGGCTCAATGTCCTTACGGGCGAAACCGGCGCGGGCAAGTCGATTATAATCGATTCGATAAACGCGGTGCTCGGCGAACGTACCTCGCGCGAGCTCATAAGAACGGGAGCGCAGTCCGCAAGTGTCACGGCGCTGTTCTCCGGCGTTTCAAAAGCAACCGCCGCGAGACTCTCGGAATACGATATCGAGCCCGACGAGGACGGGAATATACTTCTTCGCCGCACCCTCGGCTCGGACGGCAAAAATACCTGCCGTATAAACGGTGTGCCGACTAATGTCGCCGCGTTGAGGCAGGCGGGGCATGAGCTGATAAACATACACGGTCAGCATGACAATCAGGCGCTCATGGCGCCCGAAAAGCATTTCGAGTTCATCGACTGTATAGCGGGCGATGCCGATTTGCTTGAGGAATACAGAGAAAAATTCAGAGAGCTCTGTTCATATATCAGGGAGCGCGACTCTCTCAGAACGGACGAGTCGGAGAAGCTTCGCCGTCTCGACTTGCTCGATTATCAGATATCCGAGCTTGAGCAGGCGGATATAAAGCCGGGCGAGCGCGATGAGCTGAATGAGCGAAAGACGCTGCTGCAAAACTGCGAGCGCGTCACCGCTTCGCTCCGCGCGGCATATGATATCCTCCGCGGCGCGGATGACAGCTTCGGCGTCATAAGCGCAATAGACGACTGCGCCGGCAACGCAGAGGACGCGGCGCGCTTCTATAAGGATGTCGAGCCCGCCGCAAAGACGCTGCGCACCGTCGGCTACGAGCTTGAGGACTGCGCAGGGGAGCTTCGCTCGGCGATAGAGGATTTTTCATATGACCCCTCCGAGCTCGAGGAGATAGAGGCAAGGCTCGATGAGCTTTTCCGCCTTTCCGTAAAATACGGCTCTACGGAGGAGGATATGCTCTCATTCCTCGATTCCGCGCGCGAGGAGCGAAACGAGATAGCGCTCTCCGACGAGCGCGTCAAGGAGCTCGATTCGCTTGTCGGCTCAACGAAGGCAGAGGTTCGTGCCCTTGCCGAAAGGCTTACGGCGGCGCGTGAAAAGGCGGCGCGCGAGTTTGAGCGCGGAGTGACCGAGCAGCTCGAGTTTCTCGATATGCCGTCGGTCAGCTTCAAGGTAAACAGAGAAAAAACTGCGTTTACAATAAACGGCGCGGATAATATAGAGTTTCTTATCTCCGCTAACGCGGGCGAGACGCTGAAGCCCCTTGCGAAAATAGCCTCGGGAGGCGAGTTGTCGCGCATAATGCTCGCAATAAAGAGCGTCATAGCGGGCAGAGACGGGCTCGACACGATGATATTTGACGAGATAGACACCGGACTCAGCGGCAGGGCGGCGCAGAAGGTCGCCATGAAGCTCAAGGAGGTGTCCAGCGGCAGGCAGGTCATATGCGTCACCCATTCGGCGCAGATAGCGGCGCAGGCGGACTGCCATATGAAAATCAGCAAATCCGTCTCGGACGGCAAGACCTACACAAAGGTCGAATGCCTTGATACCGAGGGCAGAATACATGAGATAGCGCGGATAACCGGCGGACTTGAGGTAACGGAGCTTCAGCTGAAATCGGCGGAAGAGATGCTCAAAAACGCCGGCAATTCGTAAAAAATAAAAGGGGAGACAAATATGTCGGACAAAAAGAAAGAAAAACAGGACGTTGCCGAAACTCAGAAGCTCAGCACAAAAGAGAATATTCTCCAGACCGTAAAGTTCGCTCTTTTCTCGGCGTCTGCGGGAATCATTCAGATAACGACTTATGCTCTGTTCTTTGAGGTCTGCCATTTCAAGGAGTGGGTAGCTTATCTTATCTCACTTGTTCTCTCGGTGCTTTGGAACTTTACCTTCAACCGCAAGTTCACCTTCAAGTCGGCTAACAATGTCCCGATAGCCATGCTCAAGGTCGCGGCATATTACTGCGTGTTTACTCCGCTTTCAACCTGGTTTACAAAGTACGCCACAACCGACCTTTTATGGAATAACTACCTCGTCGAGGTCATCTGTATGCTGACGAACTTCGTCACCGAATTCCTGTTTGACCGCTTCGTGGTGTTCCGCAACTCGATGAACACCAACGATGTTGCAAAGAAAGACAGAGAAAAGGCGGAAAAGAAGGCTCGACAGGGCAAATAAATAAAAATAATAAATATCGTATACCCAAACGGAAAGAAGAAAACATGACGGAAGAAAAGAAATGTCCTCTCTATAAAAAATGCGGCGGATGCCAGCTTCAAAATCTGAGCTACGCGGAGCAGCTCGGCTTCAAGCAGAGAAAGACCGAAAGGCTGCTCGGCGAATTCGGACGTGTCGAGCCGATAATCGGCATGGACGAGCCGTATCATTACCGCAACAAGGTTCAGGCGGCGTTCGCCACGGCGAGAAACGGAAAGATAATTTCCGGAGTCTATCAGTCCGGCACGCACAGCGTAGTCTGCGTCGATTCATGCCTGACGGAGGACAGAAAAGCGGATGAGATAATCGTCTCCGTCCGCAATATGCTGAGGAGCTTTAAGATTCAGCCGTATGACGAGCGAAGCGGCAGCGGCACGCTCCGCCATGTCCTCGTCAAACGCGGCTTTAAAACGAATCAGATAATGGTCGTTTTGGTCACGGCGGGGCCGATTTTTCCCGCGAAGAACAACTTCGTCAAGGCACTTCGCAAGGAGCATCCGGACATAACCACAATAGTCCACAATATAAACCCCTATCAGACGAGCCTTGTGCTCGGCGAGCGCGAAAATGTGCTCTACGGTACGGGCAAAATCGAGGATGAGCTTTGCGGACTTACATTCAGGATATCTCCGCGCTCGTTTTATCAGATAAACCCGGTGCAGACCGAGGTGCTCTATAACACCGCTATGGAATATGCCGACATGAGCGGGAGCGAAAAGGTCATCGACGCCTACTGCGGCATAGGCACTATAGGTCTTGTCGCGTCGAAGCGGGCGGGCGAGGTAATAGGCGTTGAGCTCAATCGCGACGCCGTTCATGACGCAATATCTAATGCCAAGCGCAACGGCATAAAGAACGTGCGCTTCTTCTGCGACGATGCGGGCGAATTCATGCTCGGCATGGCACAGGACGGGGAGAGAGCGGACATAGTTTTTATGGATCCTCCGCGCGCCGGAAGCGATGAGTGCTTCCTGTCGTCGCTTGTGACCCTCGCGCCGAAAAAGATAGTCTATATCTCCTGCAACCCCGAAACTCAGCAGCGCGACCTGCGCCTTCTGACAAAGCGCGGCTATAAAGTCGAAAAGATTCAGCCCGTAGATATGTTTCCGCATACGAATCATGTTGAAACGGTCTGTTTGCTGTCAAGAAAAGATAAATAAGAGCCTAAAAGTGGTGTATTTTCTTTCTTTTTTGAGATTGGAAAAGTTCGGAAAGGCTCGCATTTCTTACAACGAAACGTATCTACTGTAAAAACGGTCAAAGGGTTTAGGCTGTGGGATAGATGTTAGTGGAAGGAGTGACACCATGAGTGCTTCCTTATGGATTTTGCCTTCAGCGGATATGGATTTTTGGAAAATCAATAATGAAGAAATGTCCGTAATTATTAAGTGGACCCGAAATTGTTTTGAAGATTATAAGGAACTCGCTTATCAGTTCTATGAGTGTGGATATAAAACATTTGAAGATGTGATTAAAAATGGATACGATAATATTAAATCGGATATGTGGTTCTTAACAGGAATATTTTTAATACGACATAGTCTTGAGTTGGGATTGAAGTCTTTATTATGCCGAGTTTTATCTCGAAAAAGAGATATACAAGACGCATTTGAAGATTGCTGCCATGATGTTTCAATGTTGTTTAAAAAATACTCGGATACAGGTAGAGAAAGTTTTTTAACTAGAGACGAGACTGAATGGTTAACTGAATATTTAGAGTCGTTAGAAGAAGTGGATAAAAAATCAGATGTGTTCAGATTTCCATTTGAGGACGACTTCCTTATAAAATACAGGAATAAGTTCTTGGACAATGTTAATGTTGCAAATAATTTGCTACAAGCATTTGCATTAGTAAAGAAATGCATTGAGAAAGGAATTGTTTTTGAAGAGGATGAATTTGATCATAATTTGAAACCTGAATTTTTTGTTTTTACGTCACATGGGCTTGGAAATTGTTATCTGTGGCAGAAAATCTCAGACGAGGGCTTCCATGTCAAGGTTACCGGATATACCAAAGTGATTGATTATATTTATAAAAATCAACAGATTTCAAACAAGGTTAAATTATATCCACTTATTTTTATGTTTAGAAATACAATAGAATTATGTTTGAAGAGATTGTTTTATAGTAGGGTTGATAACGGTGTACCATTAAAAATATTCTACTCCAAACGAAAAAGTCATTATATAAAAAAGGATTTATGGAAAAATGTAAAACCGGTAATTATTAAATATGTGAATGCTTCGGGAGAAGATTTAGCAGTTATTGATATTGTTGAGAAGTTACTTGATGAAATAAATTCATTAGATAAAAACGGAGATAATTTCCGTTATCCTACATCATACAGCTTAGAATATCGAATTGATCATAAAAAAATAGATTTGAGTAATGTTTATACTTGCCTTAAAGCAATAATTAATTTTTTTGAAGGGTGTGATTTTATGCTTGATGCGATTGCGGATTATGAAAGTGAAATGAAGGCAGAATATGAATCGAAAACGATGGCAAATATATATTGGTATTATAATTAAAGATATAGCTGACACAGAAGATGATTACCACATTATGTGGTGTGAAAGTGCGTACAATCAACGAGCATATTAAGAAGATTTATTCTGATTTAGAGCTGGAGGAAGATTGAACTATTCGGATTTTTCGGATAGTTCAATCCGAGGGTTCCAATCAGGTTATATGTGATACCAAACCTTATAATCTTCAAAAGATTATTGCTGTTGGATTCAAGGTAAAAAATGAACGAGCAGAGTGGTTTTGTAAGTGGGCTAATGGTATTGTGAAGGACTATACTATCAACGGCTGGTTGGGATAGTGCGTTAATATCAAAGAGGGGATGATTGACATGAAGCAATTGGATTATATTGTACAAGCTCTCCATAATCTGGGAGGCAAAGCATCTTATCCTGAAATATATGCAGAATATGAGCGTATATCCGGGGTTCAATTAACACATGGTCGAAAAGCAGGAATAAGAAAAAGTATCGAAGATCACTCCTCTGATTCACTGAACTATAAGGGGCGCGAGGACTTATTTTATTCTGTGTATGGATTGGGAAATGGTGTATGGGGTCTTAGATAAACTATTGATTTGTTTCAAAGCACTATTGTTGATAGTTGAGGCGTAAGCGGGTTTCTGATTTATTTCCGAAAACGGACGAGGTTTATGTGACATTAATACTGTTTTCGCATCCTATACGAAAAACGACAGTATCCTTGAAAAACAATCCAACGCCGGGAGGGGAGATAGACGGAAATTTTTGCGATGTTTTTGAGCTCGGAGACAGAGTATACGCTGTCGATTCACTGAGCCACCTCGGTTTGGCGAGCACAACTGTTTATTCCTTTGACCGCGGCTGCAAGTATCATAAAATATTCAACGATGAAAATTTGGGCTTTAAAGCGCGGTATGTGACAGACGAGCGGGCGTATATTCTTCTTTCCGATTGCGTCGGAGAAAATCCCAAATCGGTCTTGCTCGAAATATCCGAAAACGGGGATATGCTAAAAACAGAGTTCGACTGCGATTTCCAGCTTGTCTTTAATATGCTCGTAAGCGACGGGAAGATGTTTCTCGGCGCAGATAAGGCGGTCGTTGTTTTTGACCTGCAAACGAAAGAGATAAACGCTTATACGCCGCTCAGCGTCGAAGCGGAGGAAAATATACTGAAAAAGAGGTGACGGGATGTTTAAAAAGCCCGAGGTAAAGAGGCTGAACAACTGCATATCCAATAATAACAATTGGTGCCGCGATGCGATTGCTTTTGAGGTGAAAAACGGGCTTGGCAAACTTGTGCATGCCGAAAACGGCTGCAATTCGCAGCTCCTTCTTAACGGCAAACCGCTTATCCAAGGCAGATATCTTGCCAGCCCGACATGCTTTGGCATGCTCGCCACCGGATATGGAATAGAAAAAGTAGATTGCGCTGAGCTTAATAAAATTCGCGAGCAGCTAAATTTAGAATATCAGGGGATAGATAAGGCTTTTGAATCTATAAATCCGCTTTTGAAACTTCTCAATGACGGCGGCTATATTTTAGCCGATGCGGAACTTTCGCCTACGAACGGTGACGTGTTTTTTTACAATGTCCCGAATGAATTGACCGAAAACGAAGCCGCTTGCGATGCGTATTTCTGCAACGAGCTGATGAGCTGCACGGACGGATATCCGGCATATATGTATCCGACTCAGTCCGTTGATACCATATCAGAGGACAGAGTCGAATATTATCGTCAACGCCTGAAAGCAGGGGATAACATACGAGGTCTTGCGTACTACGAAAAGGGTTTTATCTGCGCCCTACTTGACGGTCACCATAAGGCTGTTGCTGCGGCGCAGCTCGGACTAAAGCTCAAGTGTCTTGTTATAATCCCGCCGACCGCATATTATACTTTGGAAGATGGCAGTGAAAGCTTTTGCGGAATTTCAGTTCCCGATTGCCAAAATTTTGATAGTAAAAAACACTGGTATGATAAACTAAAAGTCAGAATGAAAAAATTCAAGCTGACCGACAACAGACACGGATACCTCAATGCATCTGCCTCGAAAAATTATCCGAGGATAAAAGATATCTGCTTTTATAACAGCCTTGACTCAATTAAAGAGGATCTGACCGCTAAAACAATTGAAAACTGGATAGACAATCCCGATGATAAAAATGTGTTTATGCTCAAGGGTGTTCTTCGGTGCCGCGTAAATATGGATTCTTTGAGCACATTGCAAATTGCAGAAAAAGTCATATCCGCTGACGATTACAGGCTGCCGTATGAAGCGGCATGGCGGGTTATCATCGAGAACAAAAATGAAGATACCGAAAAGCTCGCCGTTGATTATCTTGTAGAGCATACCGTCGGGGATAGGTGCTGGGATATCGTTAACTCTTATTGGGACTGAAACTCTTTTCGATTTGCGGCATTTGACCGATTATTTTATTGTATTCAGCCTTCTAAACCCTAATCCCGACTGTATTTGTAGATAATTTATTTTTTTTACCCTCGGACATTGATTTTCAAAAAAATCTGTGATACTTTAAAGTCGTACAGTTTCTTGACTGTGCGGCTTTATCTATTTTGATAGGAGGATCAAAATGAAAAGGTTTATAAGCAGGGCGGTCGCAGTGATTCTCACATGTGTGCTGGCCTTCGGCTCCGCGGTCTGCTTCGCCGCGGACAGCACCGAGAGTGCAGACGCAAAGAAGTATTATGATTACGGCACATATGTGCTTTTGGGCGACAGCGTCGCCAGCGGTCACAACGACCTTGTATATGTGGATTCTGAGTTCAAGCGCGTTGAAAATTCATACGGCGCGTATGTTGCCGATGCTCTCGGAGTGAATTATGTTCCGATGGCCTGCCCCGGATTCAGGACGATAGATATCCGCTACATGCTTGAGGATGATTATCCGGGAGACGATTATCTCTTCCACGATTCTCATGATCCCGAGGTCATGAAAACGAGGATTCCCGAGTATCGCCGCGCAATTTCACAGGCGGGTCTTATTACCCTCGGTGTCGGCGGAAATGATTTCGGCACTTATCTCACATGGGTCATCGCCGATATTCTCGAAAAAGAGGGCACTTGCAGCAAGTATGTCAAGGCTCTGCGCGATCTTCTCAAGGAGAACGGCATAGTCAACGATAAGCTCGACAAAATAGTTGAGCTCGCTAAGATTACCGACGCAATGCCCGAGCTTATCAGAGTTCTCCCGCGTGCGCTTAAATACGGGCTCGAAAACTTCTTTGAGAACTGGAACCATGTCATTGAGGATATATATGCTCTGAATCCCGATGTTCAGCTTTTGGTTATCGGAATGTTCGACACGAGCGTCAAAAGCGACGACGGAGCGACAGACACCGAGGAGAGCAAGGATGACAGCCAGAGCATCAATCTCGGACAAATGGTCGTCGATATAGCGAACAAGCCGATGAAAGAGGGCGCCGAGAAATACGGCTATATCTTTGTCGATACAACGGGCACGACCTGCGACACATACCATCCGAACGCAGCGGGTCACAGACATATCGCCGACAGAATCCTTGACGCTCTGCCCGATGCAAACTTCCCGTTTGCGGATGTCGCGTCCGATTCGGAGTATTACGATGAAATCGAGTTTATGTACAGAAAAGGCTACATGGCGGGCACTTCCGAGACGCAGTTCAGCCCCGATTCCGCGCTGACAAAGTCGGCTCTTGTTCAGGCTCTTTACGGCATGGCCGGCTCGCCCGAGGTCAATACCGAGAACATTTCATTTGCCGATCTCGACAGCTCGGATCCTGCGTTCAAAGCCGCAGTGTGGGCTGTCGGCAACGGAATAGTCAAAGCGTCCGACGGCAAATTTGAGCCGGACAGCGAAGTAAGCATCGCCGATTTCGGCCTTACGATGATTCGCTTCTCCGCAAAGGTCGATTTCAACCTGAAGAGGGTAGTAAAGACCGTTTCGATGTCGTTCAATCTTGCTCTTGAGAACAAGTTTATGATTATCAAAAGATCTATAACCCGTGCTGGGGCCGCGCAGAAGCTCGCCGGATATCGCTATTATTGATAGAAGTATAGTAACATAAATAAAACAAAGCGGAGAGCTCGCAAAAGGGTTCTCCGCTTTTGTGATATATAATTGTTATCCCCTCGCTGCTTTCGGGCAGAGAGGGGATAGCTGTTTTTTATAAATTAATTGCGGTGGTTGTTTATGACCAACCTCACTATCTGTTTTTCTTCGTCATTCAAAAATCTGTACCCGGATATAACAAGATGTTCGTCATGCGTCAGCACAATGCTCTCTGCGCCGTCCGTGCTTTCCGTTCGCCCGACAAGATAGTCCACTGTTGTTGAAAAATAATCTGCTATCTTTATCAGCGTTGATATATCGGGCTCTACATTTTGATTTTCATATTTATTTATGGATTGTTGGCTGACCCCCACAACATTGGCAAGTTGTTGCTGGCTTATACCGTGAAAATTACGGAGTTTTTTGAGATTCTTTATCATTTGCATCACCCATAATAATTTTAACAACGATTCGGAGTAAAATAAAAAACTTATTATTAGTTATTGACAACAACTTAAGGTTGTGATACAATCAAATTACTTTATTAAAGGAGGTCAAAAAATGAAGTACTGTGAAAAATGTGGCAAAGAAATTCATGATGAAGCTGTAGTGTGTCCGTCGTGTGGATGCTCGACGCAGGCTAAGCCGGCACCGGCTCCCGCACCTGTAGCAAACGACATGGCGGAAAACCCGAAGACTGCGCGTTTTGCACTCGGATTCGCGTTCCTTTGTCCTATTGTTGGCTTAATTTTCGGTATCAAGGGCATCAAACAGTATGCATCAAACAAAAAGCTCAAAACGCAGTGTATAATCGCGATACCCCTTTCTATAGTTTTGTCTTTTGTTTGGGGTGCGTTGTTATTCGAAGGCTTGGGATGATTTATGGCTTTTTGTTCAAAATGCGGCAAGGCATTATCTCAGGGTGCGTTGTTCTGCTCCGGCTGCGGAAGCAAGATAGAGCCCTCTGCACAGAATGCGGCATCCGGGAAAGTTATAGTTAACGGTGTTACCCAAAAAGCTCTGGTAGGTTTTACTATGAAAGTTTACGCGAACGGTGTCTTTAAAGGCGAAGTGAAGAAAATGCAGAAGCTGGAGTTTGATATCGACTGCGATTCTGTAATCACCGTATCGTGCGCGAACTTTTTCACTGATGAAACCATAAGGGTCAGAGCCGGACGGACATCGGTAATTGACTTCAAGTATAACAGAATTATCGGACAGCTTGAAAATCATGTAACGGAGTATATGTAAGCTGCGCTGTATAGGAATGAATACGCAAAAGGGACACTTGTTCATTCTGTGGCTCTTTTGCGTATTTTTTGCTGTGTGAAGGAGGATAATAAGTATGAAATACTGCGCGTATTGCGGAAAGGAATTAAATGACAATGCGGATGTCTGCATCGGATGCGGCTGCAGCACAAGAGTGTTGAACACATCCGGTCGCGAGACCGTATTCTGCACGCACTGCGGAAAGGAAATTTCCGCTCAGGCGGCAGTTTGCGTTAATTGCGGATGTGCCGTTAAAACGAATTTTGCGGCAGAGGAATCGGCAAAAACTCCGGAAACGCTCCTGAAAGACCTTTCGGAAAAGATGAAAATTAACGCGATAATATGGCTCTGCATCGCAGGAGTTCAGATAATTGCGGGAATATATCTTTATTGGATACTGATAATTCCCGGTGTGCTTAATATTATCAGCGGAATAATGGATTTAAAATACAGCAAGGAGGTCCTGACCAATCCGGTCGGGATAGTCAAGAAGTTTGAACCGCTGGTTTCTCCGATTATAACTCTCGCATATAATGCCGTTATCGGCGGCGTGGTCGGAATCGCCGGTTCGCTCTATTATTTGTTTGTTATAAGAAAACTTGTCATGGATAACAGAGCGGCGTTTGACGAACTTGAAATGAATTGCAGAACTGTCAAGGATAAGTCGGAATTATAAGTATTTACAATATAAAGAATACCTGCCCGCAGAGTGATAATTCCCGCGGACAGGTATTTTTTATTCGCCGCTCCCGATATTTTCTCCGCGATTTACGGCTAAAACATTGACATCGGGGAAAATTAAGAGTAGAATATTTGAGTAAATATTTTTGGCTGTGAAGAGCAGAGCCGTTTATTCCGCTCGCAGAGAGGCGCGCCGGCATTATGCCGCTGTGAGGTGCGCCGTGTCAGGAAGTACGGCAGCCGGCTCGGAGCCTCCCGCGTTGAACGGGCGTAGCCTGCGTTAAGGGCAGCAGAGGGGTGCAGTTTTGTGCAATCCGGGTGGTACCGCGGCTTCGGCCGTCCCGGGCAGAACGGCATCTATTTTTATTTTTCAAGGAGTTGTTATTATGGAATGGACGGGACTCAATGAACTCAGAGAGAAGTATCTGAGCTTTTTCGAGAGCAAGGGTCATCTCCGCCTGCCGAGCTTTTCGCTCGTGCCGCAGGGGGATAAGAGCCTGCTGCTCATCAACGCCGGCATGGCGCCGCTCAAGAAATACTTCACGGGCGAGCTGACCCCGCCGAGAAAGCGCGTCACAACCTGCCAGAAGTGCATCAGAACGCCCGACATCGAGCGCGTCGGAATCACCGCGCGCCACGGCACTTTCTTTGAGATGCTCGGCAATTTCTCGTTCGGCGATTACTTCAAGCGTGAGGCCACCGCTTGGGCGTGGGAGTTCTGCACCAAGGTGCTCGAGATGCCCGCGGATAAGATATATATCAGCGTCTATGAGGAGGACGACGAGGCGTACGACATCTGGACGAAGGAGCTCGGCATTGCGCCCGACCATATGGTTCGTCTCGGTAAAGAGGATAACTTCTGGGAGCACGGCGCAGGTCCCTGCGGCCCCTGCTCGGAGCTATATTTCGACCGCGGCGAGAAGTACGGCTGCGGCTCTCCGACCTGCGGAGTCGGCTGCGACTGCGACAGATATGTTGAGTTCTGGAACCTCGTTTTCACTCAGTTCGACAATGACGGAAACAATAACTATTCCCGCCTCAAGAGCTGCAATATCGACACCGGTATGGGTCTTGAGCGCCTTGCCTGCATAATGCAGGGCGTGGACAACCTCTTTGAGGTCGATACGGTTCAGAACATCATGAAGCACATCATGGAGATAGCCGGCGTCAAGTATCATGAGGACGAGAAGAAGGACGTCTCCCTGCGTGTTATTACCGACCATATCAGAAGCACGACGTTCATGATAGGCGACGGCGTTATGCCCTCAAACGAGGGCAGGGGCTATGTCCTTCGCCGCCTGCTCAGAAGAGCGGCGCGCCACGGCAGACTCTTGGGTATAGACGGCACCTTCCTCTATAAGGTGTGCGAGACAGTTATCAAGGAAAATGCTGCCGCATATCCGAACCTCGTCGAGAAGCATGACCTTATCGTAAAGGTCATAAAGGCCGAGGAGGAGAGCTTCAATAAGACAATCGACACAGGTCTCAACCTGCTCGAAAATATTATCGCCCGGAGCGATTCCAAGGTGCTCAGCGGCGCCGATGCATTCAAGCTTCAGGACACCTTCGGTTTCCCGATCGACCTTACAAAGGAGCTGCTCGAGGAGCGCGGCATGAGCGTCGATATCGACGAGTACGACCGCCTCTACGCTCAGAGCAGAGCGGCGGCGCGTGCGGCGCGCAAGGATGCCGGAGCTCAGGCGTGGAAGGACAGCAACGTTTCGTTCAAGGATGTCGGAGCCACCGAGTTTGTCGGCTATACCGATTATTCCTGCGACGCCGAGATAAAGGCGATAGTCACAAACGGCGAGCGCGCCGAGTTTGCAACCGCGGACTCCGAGGTGGTTGTTGTGCTCGACAAGACCCCGTTCTACGGCGAGAGCGGCGGACAGGCGGGCGACACGGGCGTTATCAGAACCGAAAACGCGGCGCTCGAGGTCACCGCTGCGGGCAAGACCCCCGACGGAGTCATACTCCATATCGCAAAATTCATAAGCGGAGACAGTATCGCTCTCGGCGATAAGGTCTGCGCTCAGATAGATATTGAAAAGCGCGAAGCGACCCGCCGCAACCACACCGCGGCTCATCTGCTCCAGGCAGCCCTCAGAAAGCACCTCGGCAGCCACGTTGAGCAGGCGGGACAGCTTGTCAACAGCGAGGAAATGCGCTTTGACTTCACCCATTTTTCGGCGCTCACGGGCGATGAGCTCAAGGCAATAGAGCGCGAGGTGAACGAGACTATACTCAAGGGTATCCCCGTTGAGACACGCGAGATGCCCATTGAAGAGGCCAAGAAGCTCGGCGCAATGGCGCTGTTCGGCGAGAAGTACGGCGACGTCGTGCGCGTTGTCAGCGCGGGCGATTTCTCCGTTGAGCTGTGCGGCGGCACCCATGCGGACAATACCGCAAAGCTCGGTCTGTTCAAGATAGTGTCCGAGTCCTCCGTTGCCGCCGGCATCAGACGTATAACGGCAGTTACGGGCTTCGGCGTGCTCAAGCATATAGAAAACGACGAGCGCATCATGCAGTCCGCAGCGGCGGCGATGAAGCTCGGTAACGTCGCTGAGCTTGATAAGCGTGCGGCGACTCTCTCGGCCGAGGTCAAGGCCAAGGACAGAGAGCTTGCGGAGCTTCGCGGCGAGATATCCGCTCTCAAGGCGGGCAGCCTTATGGACAGCGCAAGACAGGTCGGCGGCGTAAGACTCATTACCGCCGAGGTCGAGGTCTCCAATCCCGGAGAGCTCCGCTCGATGTGCGACACCGCGCGCGACAACGGCGCGGATATCGTCGCAGTCTTTGCGGGTGTCAATAAAGAGAAAGGTACTCTGAACTTCGCCTGCGCCTGCGGTGCGGATGCAATAAAGCTCGGCGCTCATGCCGGCAATATAGTTCGTGAGACCGCCAAGATAGCGGGCGGTTCCGGCGGCGGCAAGCCCGACAGCGCAATGGCGGGCGCCAAGGACGCCTCCAAGGCCGACGAGGCTCTTGCGGCGGTTGACTCTATAGTCGGCGCCATGTTAAAATAAAATCGCAGCTCCGCCGACCCTCGCGGTCGGCGGGACGGGCGAATTACAGTGCGGAGGTTTTTTAAATGGATGACTGTATTTTTTGCAAAATAATAAGGGGCGAAATTCCCTCAAAAAAAGTCTATGAGGATGACGATGTTCTAGCATTCTATGACCTTGAGCCGCAGGCTCCGTTTCATATACTTATTATCCCGAAGCAGCACATAAAGAGCGCTGCCGAGATAACCCCGGAGAACAGCGCGGTCGTCTCCAAAGTGTTCGAGGCGGCGGCGAAGATAGCAAAGCAGTTTGACCTCAAGGACGGCTTCAGAATCGTCAACAACTGCGGCGACTGTGCGGGTCAGACCGTCAAACACCTGCACTTCCATATGCTCGGCGGCAGAGATTTCGGCTGGCCGGCGGGCTGATTAATAAAGAACATATTAATTTTCAGGAGATGTTTATCTTGGCAAAAACCTACACCATGGAGATCGCAGGCGTAAAGAGAGAGCTTCCTCTCTGCCCGGTCAGCGACAAGCTCGATATCGCGGCATTTATCCTTTTCGGCGATGTCGAAATCACCGTAAGAGCGGCGGAGGAGCTGCTCAAGAAGTGCCCGGAGTTCGATTATATTCTCACTCCCGAGGCAAAGAGCATTCCGCTTGCCTATGAGATGTCCAGACAGAGCGGCAAGAAATATTTTGTCGCCCGCAAGAAGCCGAAGGTCTATATGACCGACCCCGTCAGCGTTAATGTGCGCTCGATAACCACCGACGCAGAGCAGACCCTTCTTCTCGGCAGAGAGGACGGAGACCGGCTTCGCGGCAAGAAAGTACTTATCGTTGACGATGTTATCAGCACCGGCGAATCCCTCGCAGCAGTCGTTGCCCTCGCCGATAAGTTCGAAGCGAACATAGTCGCCAAGGCGGCAGTCCTCGCAGAGGGCGACGCGGCAGAGCGCGACGATATTGTGTTCCTCGAGAAGCTTCCTCTTTTCTTCAAATAATCGGAGAACTCGAGAAATGGCGCGCCCGTTCACGGTTATCGGTTTTACAATGTTTTTTACGCTGGCTCTTGTTTTTGAACTCGGTCAGAAGGCGGCAGTCGTTATCCTTTCGGCAGCAGCTGCCGCCTTTGTCTTTTCTCTGTTCTTTGAGAGTGTTCGGCGTGATTTTGTTATCCCGACCGCGTGTATTGCGGCGGCTGTTGCGGTTCTTCTTTCTTTTGCCGCTTCGTCGGTTCCCGTTGAAGCGTCGGAGCGATTCTGCGAAAGCGCCCATACCGTCAAGGCGAGCGTTGTCTCGCTCGAGGAGCGCCGCGGCGAAAGATACTATACGCAGATAAAAACCTCCGAGATAGACGGCGAGGAATATAAGCTCAATATCCGTCTCTCTTCAAAAACGCGCCTCGGCTTTAAGCCCTATGACACAGTCGAGGGCGAGCTTCAGCTCTACGACCTCGGCAAGACCCGCAATGCGAGAAATTACTACCTGTCCGAAAATGTCTTTACGGGCGGATACGCGAGGGGAGATATAACCGTATCCCGGCCGGAGAGCAGGCCACTCGGCTATTACTTCCTTTCGCTGCGCGCCTATATCAAAGATACAGTCTCGCGCCTTGTTCCGGGTGAGCGCGGCGCACTTGCAACCGCGCTTTTGATAGGCGACAAGTCGGAGCTTCCAAAGAGTGTCTCTGCCGCGTTTTCCTCCGCCGGCATATCGCATCTTATCGCCGTGTCGGGTCTGCACCTCTCTGTTTGGTGTCTCTTTATTCTGAAAATTTTCGATATTTTCAGGCTAAAGAGCAGGATAGGAGCGGTTATCTCGGCCGTGTTTGTCATTATTTTTATGGCGGTCTCGGGCTTTACTTATTCCGTCATGCGCGCAGGGCTTATGATGCTCGTCATGCTCCTCGGAACGCTGATTTCCAGGCAGTCGGATTCGCTCAATTCTCTCGGAGCCGCGCTTGTTATACTCTGCTTTATTAATCCGTATTGCGTGATGAGCCTCGGACTTCGGCTGTCTTTTCTCTCGACGCTCGGCATAATTGTCGGTTACGGCAATATAGACTTTCCTTTGAATCCGTATATCGAGCGCGTCAAAAATAAATATGCAAGGCGTAGTTGCGAGTTTATTTTCGGTTCGGTCAGAAGCACCGTTTTAGCCTGTGCGTTCACTCTGCCCGTTATGATACTTGATTTAGGCAAGGTGTCCTTGATTTCGATACCCGCCAATATCATCGCCGACCTCCCCGCATCCGCCTGCATGATACTCGCGGGACTTACCGCCCTGACGGCAAAGCTTTCGTTTCTTCGCGTGATTACGGCGGGACTTGCGGATATAACCGGAGTATGTGCGTCTTTTCTGATAAATCTTTCAAAAGCGCTCGCGGCGGTTCCGCATTCGTCTTTAAACACAACGTCGTTTCTCTTCCCGCTGTGGCTCGTGTTCGCCTTTATCGTCCTTGCGGCGGTCGCGCTGATTTACAGATTCCGTAAGCGCAGCGCCCTGCGTGCGGCGGCGTTGATATGTACCTTTACCTTCTTCGGCGTGTGCGCAGGCTCTTATGCAATCTCGCGCACGGCCACGGTTATAACCGTGGCGGATGTCGGCAGCGGCTCGGCGGCAGTTGTCAGCTCCGGCGGCAAAACCGCCCTGCTCGGCTGCGGAGGGGACAGCTATTATGCCCTCTCGAATATTGAGTCCGCAATGGACAGCGTCGGCGCGGATAAGCTCGACTTTTTGCTCATTCCGCGCATCTCAAAGGGCGAAAGCTCGCTCGCACTCGATGCGATAGACAGCTTTTCTCCCGATTATATTCTCACGGGTGAGCTTGACTCAAACCTCGAAGAAATACTAAAAACAGAAAATTATGCTCTTGCACCCGCCGCCGAGATAAGTGTCGGCAATGCGGAGTTGAAATATAGAACAACGGACAAAACGAGCATTGCGGTGCTCAAAGCGAAAGGCGCGGATACGGTCTTTGTTTTCAGACCGTCCTATGCGCCGAATATAAAAGGGGATATACTCATCCTGCGGGAAAATCTGCCGCAGGGCGTTTCCCCGGGAAATTTTAATATTACTGCACTCTCGGCGGATGAAAACAGAACACCCGCCGTTATGGGCAAATTGCTCTCTTTGGGCGCAGACGCATATGCGACCGGAGGGCAGGGGAATATCAGAATTACCGTGTTCCCGTCGGGAAAAATATTTGCGGAAAGGGTGGATTGAATGGCTTCTGTCGGCGAAAAAGAGTTGAAAGCGCTTATAAAAAGCGGCGATATCGGCGGAGCGTTTCTGTTCTTCGGAACGGAGAGCTATCTCAAGGAATTTTATTCCTCGAAGCTCAGAGATAAGGCCGTCAGTCCCGATTTCGCGGATTTTAACTATCATTTTTTTGACGGCGCGTCGTGTGCCCTCGAGGATATAGAGCAGGCCGTCGAGGCGTTTCCGATGATGAGCGGCAGCACCTGCGTGTTCGTCAAGGATATGCCCGTCGATTCGCTCGATGAGGATTCTTACGACAAACTCGAAAGTATAGTCGGCGATGTTCCGGACTACTGCACGCTGATTTTCTATGTCGGCAAAGCGGATTCGCTGAAAAAGACCGCAAAGGCAAAAAAGGCGGTCGCGCTTTTTACGAAGTGCGGCAACGCGGTCGAGCTGAACAAAAAGACTGCCTATGAGCTTTCAAAGCTGCTTGTCGGCGCGGCGCAGAAGCGCGGTTCGGAGCTCAGCCAAAGGAACGCAGAGTATCTTGTCTCCTGCGTCGGAGATGATATGGTGACGCTGCTCAATGAGACGGATAAGCTCTCGGCCTATGCCGAGGGGCGCGAGATAACACGCGTCGATATCGACCTTATGTGCGTCAAAACCATTGAGGCGAATGCCTTTGACCTGACAAAATATATAATCTCCGATAATTTCGATAAGGCGTATGAGACGCTCAATATGCTCTTTGCCCAGAGAGCCGACGTCATGATGATAATGGGTGCGGTAATATCCGTCTTTGCCGATATCTATCGCGTCAAGGTGAGCGTGTCGGCGGGCTACAGAGCCACTCAGCCTGCGGAGATATTTTCAAATTACCGCGGACGCGAGTTTAAATTGACAAAGGTTTCGCGCCAGGCGGCGGCGCTGAGCGTCCGTGCGCTCAGGCAGTGCCTTGACGAGCTGGACAGAGCGGATACGCTGCTTAAAAGCTCGGCGGTTGATAACAGGATAGTTATGGAGGAGCTGTTGGTCAAGCTGTTTGTGGCGATACAGTCCGGAAAATAACTGCCAGACGGTGTAGGGAGTAAAATGATAAAGATAAAGCAGGCGGTTATCGTCGAGGGAAAGTACGATAAAATAAAGCTTTCGACAGTCCTCGATACCGTCATAATTCAGACAGACGGCTTCGGCATCTTCAAAGACAAAGATAAGCAGAGGCTCATAAAGCGCCTCGCCCAAACGCGCGGCATAGTTATACTTACCGACAGCGACTCGGCGGGCTTCAAGATACGCTCGTTTATCGGCGGCAGCGTGCCTAAGGACAGCGTCATTCACGCCTATATTCCCGATGTGTTCGGAAAAGAGCGCAGAAAGGACGCGCCCTCGAAGGAGGGCAAATTGGGAGTCGAGGGTATTAATACGGAAACTCTGCTCGAAGCGCTCAGCCGAGCCGGAGTCACCTGCGAAAAAACTCAGGAAAAGAGCCGCACCGTCACCGTGGCGGATCTCTACGAAGCGGGGCTCAGCGGAAAAGCGGACTCGGCGGCTCTGCGCAAAAGATTTCTGCGCAGCCTGTCGCTTCCCGAACGTCTTTCGACGGGTGCTCTCGTCGATATGATAAATATTTTCATGACATACGATGAATTTCAGGAAAGTATAAAAAATTTTTCACTCAGCGGAGATGATGACAAATGATAAGAATAGGCAGCGGATATGACGTTCATAAGCTCGTCGAGGGGCGAAAGCTCATAATCGGCGGCGTTGATATACCTCATACCATGGGGCTGCTCGGCCATTCGGATGCCGATGTTCTGCTCCACAGCATAAGCGACGCCCTGCTCGGCGCGGCAGCCATGGGGGATATAGGCTGCCTGTTCCCGGACAGTGACGAAAAATACAAGGGCGCAGACAGCCTTGAGCTTCTGCGTGAGGTCGTGCGCGCTATCGGCGCTCGGGGCTGGCACATAGTCAATATCGACTCCACGGTTGCCGCCCAAGCTCCCAAGCTGCGCCCGTATATAGATGAAATGCGCCGCAATATAGCCGACGCCTGTTCGCTTGACGTCTCCTGCGTCAGCGTCAAGGCGACCACCGAAGAGGGACTCGGCTTTACCGGACGCCGCGAGGGCATAAGCGCCTCGGCTGTCTGCCTTATTGAGAAGTGATTTGATTTCGGGCGCGTTTTATGTTATTATAAGAACTGAAGAGAGGTATGCCTATGTTTACTGAAAAGATCGCATCTCTCTGGGATCAGCTGAGGGTCGTTTTCTCCGACTTCGCCTTCACCGACTTCCTGGATATCTGTCTCGTTGCGTTCGTTCTTTACAGTGTTATCAAGCTTATCCGTGAGACAAAGGCCATTCAGCTTGCAAAAGGTCTTTTGCTTTTCGGAGTGGCTTATCTTGTCATATACCTGCTCGATATGCAGGCGAGCGAGTTTATATTCAAAAAAGTTTTCGGCGAGATAATTATTGTCCTCGTCATTCTCTTCCAGCCCGAACTGCGTCATATGCTCGAGTCCGTCGGCAGGCGAAGCATAACAAAGCTCAACCTCTTCGGCGTGCGCGACGAGGAGTCGGAGCGCAACCAGAGAATAAAGGAATCGATATATGCCGTTTGCAAAGCGTGCCACACTATGAGCGAGAGCAAGACGGGTTCGCTCATAGTCTTTGAGCATGACACTCTTTTAGGCGATATAATAAAGAGCGGAACGCCCGTAGATGCGATAGTCTCGCGTGAGCTCATAGGCAATATTTTCTATAACGGCGCGCCGCTGCATGACGGAGCCGCGGTTATCCGCGACGGCAGGGTAGTGGCCGCGGGCTGCGTTCTTCCGCTGACTCAAAAGGAAAATCTTGACACTCAGCTCGGTACCCGCCACAGAGCCGCCATAGGCATGAGCGAGCAGGGTGACGCTATGATAGTCGTAACCTCCGAGGAGACGGGAACGATTTCCATAGCCTGCAAGGGTCAGCTTACAAGAAACCTCACCGATTCCGACCTGCGCGAGCATCTTATCCGCTACCTGTGCGGCACGGACAACGAGGAAAAAACCGCCGTCAAAGGCATACGCAAGCTGTTCGGAGGTTTTAAGAAATGAAAAAGAAAAAGATAAGCCTCAAAAATCTCATATATGATAACAGATTCGTCTTGGCTCTCTCGATTATTGCGGCGGTTATAATTTGGATAGTCGTCGCCATTCAGGCGAGCCCCGAGGATGACCGCATAGTTAAGGATGTTCCCGTGAAGATTGAGATTTCGAATAATGTCTCGAATCTCGGTCTGCAGATGTTCGGCAATACGGATTTTACCGTTGAAGTCAAGGTTCACGGCAAACGCTACGATGTCGCAGAGAGTGTGCTGACAAAGGACGATATTTCCGTTGTCGCAAAAACGAACTATGTTGACTCCACGGGCAGCCAGACGCTCAAGCTCGAGGTGACACCGAAGGATCCGAACAAGGCAAACTACGAGATAGTCTCGCTCTCGCAGGACTCGATTAATGTGTATTTCGATTATTATAAAGAGGGCGAATACACTCTCCAAACGGATATTATCTATGACGGAGCGTCATATGTGACTAACGGCCTAATAGCGGAAACTCCGGTGCTCTCGGCGAACACGGTCAAGCTCTCCGGTCCCGTGACCGAGATGGTGAAGATAAAGAAGGTAGTCGCGCGCGTCACGCTTAACAAAAAGCTCAGCGCAACAACTACGCTCGACGCCGAAATAATCCCGCTTAGCGAATACGGCGGAAAGCTCCAGTATATCACCGTCAACGACGGCATAGCCGATATCACGATGACCCTCCCGGTTTATCAGCGCGCAGAGCTGCCGACTACGGTCACCTTTAAGAACGCACCCGCAGTCTACGCGAGTAAGCCTCCCGCGTTTACGTGCAGCCCCGCAAGACTCAATTTCACCATGGACGCGACGAAGCTTGCCTCATTAACCGAGCTGTCGGTGGCCGATATCGATTTCTATATGCTCGGCGCGGGCAAAAATGAGATAACGATAGATTTGACCACGCTGAACGGAGTCAAGATAATGAGCGGGGAGACGAAGCTTAAGGTAACTGTTGAGATGAGCGGCGTTACCTCGGAAAAGAACTCGGTAAGCGCCAATAACGTCTCGTTTATAAATGTCCCGACAGGCTATAAAGCTGTCTTGACGCAGACGAAGATACCGTCGGTTGAGGTTGTCGGTCCGGAATCGGAGCTCAAAAAGATATCCTCGGAGCAGCTCTTTGCGGAGGTTGACCTGAGCAATGCCGATCCCACCCAGTCGCACGGTACGGCATATGCCCGCGCCTATGTAAAGGACAGCAACAACTGCTGGGTGCATAACAGATATACGGTCAGTTACAGACTTGAAAAAGTCCAGTAACGGAAAAATCAAGCTTTCCGCAAATGCAGAGAGTGCCATAAGACAGGTAACAGGCACAGCGGTATTAACTGCTGTGCCTGTTATTGCATAATTCGTTTCTGTACGGAACTAAAGCAGGACCGAAACGATAAACTTGTATTAGCTGAATCAGCCACACAAACAGCAAGAAGAAAGGGGGACGCAATATTGCGATATTTTAGGTATGAGAATACAAATGAAAATCTGAACAATGATCTGAAAGAACAATATAAAACCTTAAACAATTGCGAAAAACGCATCTTCCGAAAAGAGAAAATGCGGCAAAAAATCATTACGGCTGTTTCGATCTTCATCTACATTGTTGCTGTTGCCGCGGGCTTCTGTCTGCTTAACTTGATTCCGCAACCGAACGGTTTGTTTTGGCGCCTTCTTGTTGGTGCCGGAAAATTGATTGCCGCTCTTTTCATTCTCGTTATTTGCGGAGTATTAACCGTCGAATTGACCAAAGGGTTATGGAAAAAAGCCGAATCGGTCAATGTCCCCGCAAAGAAAAAAGAAATCTTATCAAAAGCCTGTGGTCACTTGCGGGATTATTATGGTTTACAGGAGCCATATATTATAACCAAGTGTTTTGATGCTGCGGATAAAAAGTTTCAAAATCATGATGTTTGCCTTTTCGTTGTTGGCGACGAGCTGCGCATCACTGCCGATTTGATTCATGGATTTCTTCACGGAGAAAGGGATTTAGGTTGCTATGCTTTCGTGAAGCATGAGATAACATTATCAAAACAGCTGTGCGGGCAACAATTAATGCTGGAAATGAAAGCAGGTGAAAACACCTTTTTGTTAGGATACCGGGCAAAAGGGTTTATTGAAAAGAACTTCATCGGAAAAGAAACTGATTAAATTCTGATTTTACAAGTTGATTTAAGGGTGCCTTATATGCATAGCATTCGGCACATAGCGCAATCAATGATAAAAGCTAAGCTGTTTTTGCAGCTTAGCTTTATTGCTTTTCGGCAACCCTGCCAATGCGCATACTTGTTTTTGCAAAGCAAAAAGCGGGGCACGAAAACCGTGCTCCGCCTTTCGTTATGCTCTTTTCTGAAGCTCGCGCTCAAGCCATATCGAACCGATATCTATCGCGCTGTACAGACCTCTGCGCTCCGCTTTCTTGAGAATCCTGTCTCGCGGACGAAGATCTTCGTCTGTGCTGACGAGCTGCACGAGTATTTTGTCTGAGAGCTCCGCGCCGTTTACGTTTTTAGTCGAGGTTATCTGCATCATGATTATGCAGGGCTCATCCATATATCCGTAATAAAGCGTGTTGTCTTTTCTGACAAGGGGCTTGCCCTTGTACATGAGAAGCTTTTTGTTCTCCGCCACTCAATGTCACTCCAATCAGGTTATAGTCGCACTTATTTCTTGATGCCGAGATAATCCTCAACCATGCTCTGCAGCAGCTCGTCTCTGTCGAGCTTTCTGACAAGGCTGCGGGCATTGTTGTGGGTGGTGATATAAGTCGGATCCTCGGAAAGGATGTAGCCAACTATCTGGCTGACCGAATTATACCCCTTTTCGTTGAGCGCTTTATAAACCTCAAGGAGTATCTTCTTCATTTCTTCGTCATTTTCATTCTTTATCGAGAACTGAATGGTCTCGTCGGCCATGAGTACCACCTCCGTAATTTTATTATATACCAAAACTTGTAACAAGACAATGGTATTTTTGAAATTAATTTAAACTCTCAGCGAAACGCCTATTGCGGAAAGTCTGCGGAGTATCTCGTCTATCCAGCCCTGAACCTCTTCCATTTCGAGCGTGCGGTCATGCGAAGAGAAGGTGAAGCGAAGCGTGATGCTCTTTGTGCCGAGCAGCTCGTAGGTGTCGATGAGCTTAACGCTCTCGAGCTCCTCGATATTCATGCTCCTCCAGTTCTCGGAAAGCTCGTCGTATGTGACGCCCTTTCTGAGCACAAGCGAGAGGTCGTAGTAGGTGGACTGCCTCGACGAGGGCTCCTTAAACGTAATGTCGTATGCTTTAGCATCGCTGAACTTGTCTATATCCAGCTCTATGCAGACCGCAGAGCCCGTCTTGTCGAGCTTCGCGGAGTTCTGCGGATGCAGAGCACAGATAAAGCCGACCTCATTGCCGTCCGCAAGAACGGCGGCGGTGTTCTTGGGATGCTGCCAGGCGTGCGTGGGCGCTTTCTTTGCGAACTTCGGCGCGCAGTGCTTTATCTGCTCAAAGAAGCAGTTGACGACTTCGACCGCCTTGTAGTAGAGGTCGCGCTCGCTCTGCGACTTCGAGAACAGCACAACGCCGAGGTGGCGACGCTCGTTGCAGTAGCCGTTTTCGAGCGTGCCTTCAACAACTCTGCCTATCTCGAATATGCCGTAGCTGTCCGCAAAATCCTTGTTCTCGTATGCCGCGACAAGCAGGGTGGGCAGCATAGAGTCGCGCAGAACGCCGTTATCCGAGCTTTCGATGTTGAGTATCTTAACATTGTCCTCAACCTCAATGCCGAGCTTCTTGTATTTCTTCTTGTCGCACCAGATGTAGGAGTGAACCTCATGCATGGAGTATTTTTTGACGAGAATGTCCTTTATCTCGTCGGCTATGAGCCTCTCGGGCGCGCTGTGTACGGGCTTGAGGGGGCTGCGGGTGGTGGTTATCTCGAAGTTGTCGTAGCCGTAGATTCTTGTTATCTCTTCGATGATATCCGCCTTTATCGTAACATCCTTGGTGGCTCTCCAGGAGGGGACGGTGACGGTGAAAACGCCGTCCTTCTCGTCAACGCCGAAGCCGAGCAGGGTAAGAGTCTGAACAATGCGCTCGTTGCTGATTTCGATTCCTGTGTATCTGTCAACATACGCCTTGTCGAAGGTGAGGGTTATCTGAGGATATCTCTTAATGTATTCGTCCGTCAGCTTTGAGTCGATGACCGCGCCGCCGTCTATATCCTTGACGAGCTTTACAAAGCGCTTTATCGCAAGAACGGTCAGCTCGGGGTCGAGCATCTTCTCGTATCTTGCGCTCGCGTCGGTGCGCAGGCCGAGGCGGGAGGAGGACTTTCGAACGCAGATGCCGTCGAAGTTCGCGGACTCAAGCACAACGCTCGACGTGTCGCCGACTATCTCGGAGTCGAGTCCGCCCATGATGCCTGCTATCGCAACTGGCTCTTCGCGGTTATATATGAGCAGGGTGTTGGTGTCCGCTTTTCTCTCCGCACCGTCAAGGGTGACGAAATCGATTTCCTCTTTGGGTGTGTCAACTTTTATGCTGTCAACCTTGGAGGCGTCGAATGCGTGGGTCGGCTGACCGATTTCAAGCATGATGTAGTTGGTGAGGTCTGCGAGCAGATTTATCGGTCTCATGCCGCAGTAGAACAGCCTTATTCTTATCTCCATGGGGCTGACGTGCTTTGTGATATTCGCCATCCTGAGGCAGGAGTATCTGTACACGTGGTCGGTGTCGCCGACGGTGACGGGGATAATATCTTCGCTGTCGCTGTCAAGCTCGGCGAGGTCGAGCGGCTTTAGCTTACGCCCTGTGAGGGCGGCAAACTCGCGCGCGATTCCGTAGTGACCCCAGAGGTCGGGACGGTTTGTGAGCGACTTGTTGTCAACCTCAAAGACAACGTCGTCTATAGGGAACAGCTCCTTTATGTCGGTGCCGTTCTTATATGCGGGGTCGAGCTCCATTATTCCGGAGTTCTCGTCGCTTATTCCGAGCTCTTTTTCGGAGCAGCACATACCCTCGGACTCGTAGCCGGCCACGGTAGCTTTGCTTATTTCGCCCGCAACGACTCTGCCGCCCGCAGTCGCAAAAGCGACCTTCTGGCCGACCTTGACATTCGGCGCGCCGCATACGCAGTTTACGACTCTGTCGCCGATATCAACGGTGAGCAGGTGAAGCTTCTTTGACTCGGGGTGATTTTCGAGCGTCTTTATCTCGCCGACAACGACCTTCTGCACGTCGCGGCCCATATAATATATGTCCTCGACCTCGGCTGTAGCGAGGGTGAACTTGTTGATGAGCTCTTTTATATCGCATCCGTCAAGGTCAACATAATCCCTGATCCAGTTTATTGAAACAAGCATGACTTTAAGCCTCCTCTTTCTTCGTGCCGTCGGGCACGGTGAACGATGAATTGGTGAACTGCGAGAGCGACTTGAGATTGCAGCTGTTGAATACGCGGATATCCTTTACGCCGTATTTCATCATCGCAAGGCGCGTAAGTCCGAGACCGAAAGCGAAGCCCGAATACTTTTCGGGGTCGATTCCGCCCGCCTTGAGGACGTTCGGATGTATCATGCCGCAGGGGCAAAGCTCAAGCCAGCCGGAATCCTTGCAGGAGGAGCAGCCCTCGCCGCCGCAGATAAGGCACTGGATATCAAGCTCGAAGCCGGGCTCGACGAACGGGAAGAAGCCGGGGCGCAGGCGCACCGTGACATCCTTCTGAAAGACCTCGGAGAGCATGGTTTTCATGAAATATATGAGGTTTGAGATGGATATGTCCCTGTCGACCATCATGCCCTCCATCTGGAAGAAGGTGTTCTCGTGGCAGGCGTCAATCTTCTCGTTTCTGAAGCAGCGTCCGGGGAAGATTGCGCGCAGCGGAATACCCTTTTCAAGGTCGGCGGCGTATTTGCGAAGAATCGTGTTCTGCGCCGCTGAGGTGTGGGTCTTGAGCAGCTGACCGTTGCTCAGATAATAGGTGTCCTGCATATCGCGCGCGGGATGATGCTTGGGAATGTTGAGCGCCTCGAAGCAGTTGTAGTCGTCGGTGATTTCGGAGTAGTCCTCTATGGAGAAGCCCATGTTGAGGAAAATCTCGTCAACCTCGCGCTGAACGAGGGTTATCGGGCTGTAAGAGCCGGGATTCGTGTCGCAGGGGAAGGACTCGTCGTAGACCTCCGCGCTGTCGATAAGGCGCTGCTCTTCGAGAGCCTTGAGCTCCTGAAGTCGCTCCTGCATGGAGCTCTCGATGAACTGCTTTATTGTGTTTATCTTCTGACCTGCCTCTTTTTTCTGATCGTTGGGCAGGGCGCGAAGCTCGCTCATGAGATTTGCGATGTGACCCTTTTTGCCGAGGAATTCTATCCTCAGCTCCTCAAGCTCAGAGACCTTGTCCGCGTCGGCGGCTTTCTTTCTGAATAATTCTTTGAGCTTTTCGGCGTTTTCGTTCATACTTCTCATCCTTTCAAAAAGCATAATTTACTTCATATCTGCCGGCAGGGGAGGCAAAATAAAAAATCCTCCGTCCCACTGAGGGACGAAGGAAACTTCGCGGTACCACCCTGCATTCGCGTCCGAGGACGCCTCAGCCTGTTCCGCGCGATGGCGGACAGCACCGTGTAACGGCGGTGAACCGTCTCAGCCTACAACCCGAAGCTTCAGCCGAGCCGCTCCGGAGTGAACTTCGGCGTGCTCTGACACGGGATCATTCCAGCCAAGTGACCCCTCTCTGCGGTGTTCGCCGCGCGCCTACTCTCTCCATCTGTGCGTTGTTATATCCTATCTATAATAGCACATTATTTTATTTCTTGCAAGTGCCGTGCGAAAAATTTATTTGCTGTCGTAATCATCAAGGAAGCTGTGCTTTATCCCGTCCTTTTTGTAGGCGAGAACCGTGTCGATGTTGACATTCTCAACGCTGCTGAATATGCACTTTTCAACGTCGGGATTGCTCCTTTTAAGCTCGCGGATGAGCTCCTTTGTCTCCTGACGCTTTGAGTGATTCTGCCCGTTGTTGCAGGTGGTGCAGGTGTCGGTAAATTTGCAGGCGCATTGAATAAAGTGCAGCCCGTTGTAGTCGCGCCACGCCTTTATGTCGTCCTCGCGCACAAGATAGAGCGGGCGTATCAGCTCCATGCCGGGGTAGTTCGTGCTGTGCAGCTTGGGCATCATCGTCTGTATCTGCGCCCCGTGTAGCATACCCATTAAGATAGTCTCGATAACATCGTCGTAGTGGTGGCCGAGCGCTATCTTGTTGCAGCCGAGCTCCTGCGCGAATTTATAGAGATATCCGCGTCTCATTCTCGCGCAGAGATAGCAGGGAGATTTTTTGACATTGTAGACGGATTTGAATATGTCCGACTCGAATATGTTTATCGGGATGTTCAGTGCCCGCGCGTTGTCCTCGATTATCCTGCGGTTCTCGGGATTATAGCCGGGATCCATGACGAGATACTTGACGTCGAAATTAACATTGCTGTATCGCTTGAGCTCCTGAAAGAGCTTAGCCATGAGCATCGAGTCCTTGCCGCCCGAGATGCAGACCGCCACTCTGTCGCCCTCGTTTACGAGCTTGTAGAGCTTGAGCGCCTTTGTAAACGGGCTCATTATTGAAACGCGAAACTTTTTTCTCAGACTCTGCTCAACCTTTTGGCACAGCTCGCCGTCCTGCCGATTCTTAATATCAAGGCGCATCCATGCGAGATAGCCGCCCTCGAGACTGTATGCCTCATAGCCCTGCTCGCAGAGTCTGTCCGCAACATCTATGCTGAAAATTCCGTGCGCGCAGTAGATTATTATCTTCTTGTCTCTGTCCGTCGGCGGATTTTCGCAGAGCTCCTCAGCGGTTATGTGCACGGAGCCGGGGATAAACCCGTAGGCTCTGTCTGTCTCGCTTCTTATGTCGTAGACGGTATATTCTCCGTCCTTCAGTCTGTTCAGCTGTTCTGCCGATATTTCCATTGCCCGCGCTCCAATGCTGCGTTTTTGCCGTGTGCGGCGTATTTGATATTATACCGCGAAACATGGCGATTTGTCTATAAAAAGACGCAAAGAACAAGCGGGAAATCTGCTTGATTTGAGTTTAGAAGAAACGCTCTCGGCAAAATGAAATATAATCCTTGATAAAGCTCGGAGATTTTTATATAATAAAATCAAGAATTGCATCCGGCGGGTGTTTAGAGTTAGCATACATGAAAAAATGATTTTATGCGAGGTCATGATTATGTACAGCGTGCTTGTAGTTGACGATGAGATACGCCAGAGAGAGGCGGTTATACGAAATGTCGATTGGCAGAGAGCGGGCTTCGAGGTCGTCGGAGACGCCGAAAACGGAATAGAGGCGCTCGACCAGCTCGAAAAGCTCGAGCCCGATTTGGTTTTGACGGATATCAAGATGCCGCTCATGACCGGTCTTGAGCTTGCAAGAAAAGCCCGCGAAATAAGACCGGCGACTAAATTTGTTATCCTGAGCGGGTACGACGATTTTGAATACGCTCAGGAGGCGTTCAAATATAATGTAATAAGATATCTTTTGAAGCCCGTTTCCGCGTCGGAGCTCACCGATGAGTTCGAAAAAATCGGAGCTGAGATGAACAGGGAGTTTGACCTGCTCAAAAGCGGCGGGTCGAGCGAGGATATCTCGCTGCGGCTTGAAAAGGCCGAATTTCTGCTTCCGCTCCTGCTCGGCACGGGCGAGGATGTCCACGCCTCGGACGACCTGACGGAAAACGCGAAAAGGCTCGGCATAATCAAAAATGACGGCGACTGCTACAGCGTCGTAGCCTCGAAGTTCAAGACGAGCGCGGGCGGGACCTGCACTGCGCAGCACCATATAGACTTTGTCAACAGCATTATCAATAAATATGCCCTTTGCGAGAGCTTTTTTGTCAACGGCAGAATCATCACCCTTGTAACAAGCGACCCGGAGGAGATGTCAACAAAGCTGAGACTTCCCGTTATCGAGCTTGTTCAGAGCGCGAAGAAGCTTTTGAATCAGAACTGCACTATCGGTATCAGCGAGACCGTGAGCAATCCGTCTCTCTTGGCGCTCGCCTGCTCGCAGGCTATCACCGCGCGGCGCTATACCTCCGACGGCACGGGCAGCATCCGCTATATAAACGACCAGGAGCGCAAGAGCACCTATGAGTTTGAAAGCGCCGAAAAATCCGTCAACAAGCTCGAGCAGCTCTTGAAAATAGGAAGCAAGGAGGAGATAACCTCATTCCTTGACGAGATACTCTCCGGAAAGACGCGCGAGGGGATAGATTATATAATTATCCAGATTCTCGCCACCGCGCACAGGTGCGTGAGCGTCCTGCCCGACGGAAACGCCGCCGCGGAGCTCTTTACCGCCAACAACTCGTTCACCTCCCGTCTGTCGTTCGATTTTAACGAGCAGTACAAAAATGAGCTTGTGTCCCTCTGCCTTGACGCAAGGGATATCATCTACCGCTCGCAGAGACATGAGAGCGAGGCTCTCTGCGACCACGCGCTGCAAATAATCAACGAGGAATATATGAACGAGGAGCTGTCGCTGACGGACGCGAGCGACAGGCTGGGCGTCAGTCCGAACTATCTGAGCGCTCTGATAAAAAAGAAAAAGTCGAAGAATTTTGTAACGCTTGTGACCGAAAGGCGCATGAAGGCGGCGAGCGACCTGCTCCTTTGCACCTCGATGAAAATATTCGAGATAACGCAGAAGTGCGGTTACAGCGACCAGCATTATTTCAGCTACTGCTTCAAGAAGTATTACGGCGTTTCGCCGAACAAATACAGAGAGGAACATTTGGGTGCAAGAGATGCTTAAACATGCCAGAATAAAGCTGTCAACGCTTATAATTGCGGTAGTCGTGTTCGGCGTGCTGTTCTCAACGGTAGGCGCCACGCTTCTTTTCGGCGTGTTTTATCAGAGAACGATGTTCAACTCGGCATATGTCGCGTCCAAACAGTCAGTGTCCCAGACGAACGCCACGGTTTCCAATTATATCTCGTCCATCAAAAATAAGCTCGACAATCTCTGCAATGAGGTTGACAGCTGCGACAGTCTGCAATCGCTTAAAAACGCAGTCTCGACCGCGGCGCGGCTCGAGGACGATATATATTGCGTGACGGTTTACGATACGCACGGCAACATTCTCTTAACCGAGAACGACAGCGGCGACACCGCAAAGGAGAACGCCACCGACCTGTCCTTTGACAAGTCGCTTTTCCCGAATCTGAAGGACGGCTATTTGATAACTCAGCCCCATGTCGATACGCTCTATAAAAACAAGTATCCGTGGGTAGTGACTATAGCGAAGAAAAAGTATTCCGATTTGTTCCAAAAGCAGGTCTTTGTCGCCGTCAACTTCGAGTTTATGTCGATAGCGAAATATATCGACAGAATAAGCATCGGACAGAGGGGCTACTGCTATATCGTAGATTCAAAGGGCGGGATAGTCTATCATCCGCAGCAGCAGATGCTCTTCTCCGGCATAAAAAACGAGAATACCGACGCGGTTTCAAAAATGACCGACGGCATCCACAGAGAAGGCGACAATATCTATACCGTGTCGTCGCTCAATTCGTGCAGCTGGAAGATAGTCGGCGTGAGCTTCACGGACGAGGTGACGCAGTCCGTCAAAAAGCAGATAGCGGTCGGCTTGGCGTTTGCGCTTCTGTTCAGCCTTATTATCTCCGTCACGGTTTATTTCCTGCTCTCGCGCACGGTCACAAGACCCGTCAGACGTCTCGTTTCATCCATGCAGAACTTTGAAATGCAGGCGGAAACATATAAATATAAGGCCGATAAGGCGAACGTAGTCGAATTCAGCACCCTCTCCGCGTCGTTTGAGCACATGGTTCAGATGATACAGTCGCTCATGGAAAAGGTGCATAATGAGGAGATAGTCCTCAGAAAAACAGAGCTCAAGGCTCTTCAGGCTCAGATAAATCCGCATTTCCTCTATAATACGCTCGACTCCATCCAGTGGATGTGCGAACAGGATAACAGCAAAGAGGCGGTCGAGATGGTCGGCGCGCTTGCAAAGCTGTTCAGAATAAGCATCAGCCACGGCAACGAGTTTATCACCATAAGCGACGAGCTGCGCCATGCCGAGAGCTACCTCATAATCCAGAGCTACAGATACAAAAACCAGTTTACTTATTCGTTCGATGTCGACGAGAGCCTGCTCGGATATATGTGCAACAAGATAACCATCCAGCCGTTTATCGAGAACGCCATTTACCACGGACTCGACAGAATGGTTGACGAGGGCGAGATACGCATCTGCGTTCGCGCCGACGGCAAGGATATCATAATCACCGTCGCCGATAACGGACTCGGAATGACAAAGGAGCAGTGCGAGACCATCCTGAAAAAAGACAGGAGCGACTCGAAGGGCATCGGCGTTAAAAATGTCAACGACAGGCTTAAAATCTATTTCGGCGATGAATACGGAATTTCAATCGAAAGCGAGCTTGATGTCGGCACGACGGTTAAAATTAAGATTCCGAAGATTGAGAAAGGACGGGAAAATGAATATTAAGAGAAGTATCGCGTTCATGCTGCTCGCCTCATTCTTGCTCTGCGTGTTGTTTGGCTGCGAAAGCGGAAGCGGCTTTGCTCCCGAATATCCGAGAGTTGCCATAATAATAAAGGGAAGCGAATCCGATTTCTGGAACGACGTGAAAAAGGGTGCGTATTCGGCTGCGACCGAGTTTAACATCGATATCACCTTTGAGGGGCCGGAGAACGAGGAGGATTACGAGACTCAAAATAAAATGATAGAAAACGCCGTTTACCGCAATGTCGGCGCGATTATCCTCTCTGCAATCGATTTTGAGAAAAACGCTCCCGCCGTTCGCAAGGCTGCGGAGAAGGGCATAAAGATAATAACCGTTGACAGCGACGTTGACGTAGCCGAAAAGGAGCTGTATATAGCAACCGACAACTATTCTGCCGGTCAAAAAACGGCGGATGTCGCGCAGAAGCTCTGCGGAGACAAAGAAAGCATCAATATCGGAATAGTCAACTACGGCGAGAACACCGAAAACGGCAGCAAGCGTTTGCAGGGCTTTAAGGACGGCATAAAAAATATTAAAAACGCAAGGATAGTCGCCATGATAAGCATATCGTCGAATGCCCAAAGCGCGACGGCGGGCGCAAGGAAGCTGCTCGAGGAAAATCCGGAGATAAATGTTCTTGTCGGCTTCAACGAGTGGTCAACTTTAGGCGTGGGCACGGCGATAAAGGAGCTCGGAGTCAAGGACAGCGTCTGCGGCATAGGTTTCGACAACAACACGGAGTGCGTCGGAATGCTCGAGACGGGCGAGCTTGATACTCTCATTGTCCAAAACCCGTTCTCCATGGGCTATCTCGCCGTCATGAATGCGGCAAACATACTCTCGGGCAAGAAGACCGAGCACGAGATTAAAACCGATGTCTATGTCGTCGACCGCAGCAATATGTTTTCAGCGGACGTCCAGAAGATACTCTTCGGCTTTGACAAATACAAATAAAACAGCTGCCCGAACACGTTGAAAGATGTTCGGGCAGTTCTTCTCGTTAAAGCGTCAAAGTCTATATATTGGTTCGACAAAAGCGTAAAATTTTATACATTTTAGATAGAAAATCTCATTCTGTTTTTGAAACCGCAAAGCTATAATAAAGATGCTGATAACGTAAGAAATTTTTTAAGGAGGTACTCTTATGAAAAAGTTGTTAGCAGTTTTATTGGCAGTTATTATGGTATTAGGCTTAGCCGCTTGTAAGCCCGGCGATTCCGGCGACAAGAACAAGAACAAGGGTGAGATTTCCGTTCTGTACTATTCGTTCAGCGACGCGTACATCTCAACCGTCCGCACCGCAATGGACAAGATCCTCACCGACGGCGGATACACCTTCAACGACTATGACGCAAACGGCAATCAGACCACGCAGACCGAGCAGGTTCAGACCGCTCTTGCAAAGGGCTGCTCGATGCTTATCGTCAACGTTGTTGACACCGGCTCGGACGACGCAGCTCAGAACATCATCAACCTCGCCAAGGCGAAGAACGTTCCCGTCATATTCTTCAACCGCTCTGTCGATCAGAAGGTTATCGAGAGCTATGATAAATGCGTATTCGTCGGCACAGATTATGAGCAGGCCGGCCATATGCAGGGCAAGATGATAGGCGAGTATGTCCTTGCAAACTATGGCAAGCTTGACCTCAACAATGACGGCGTAATCAGCTACGTTATGTTCAAGGGTCAGGAAGGCAACATGGAAGCTATCGCTCGTACCCAGTACGGTGTTGAAGATGCAAACGCAGTCCTCAAGGCTGCCGGCAAGCCCGAGCTCAAGTTCTATGACGCAGCGAACAAGAACAAGTATCTTGTTGACCAGGACGGCACATGGTCCTCCGCAGCCGCAACGAACTATATGAGCACCGCTCTTGCGCAGTACACCGAGTCCAACAAGAACATGATAGAGCTTGTTATCGCTAACAACGACGAGATGGCGCTCGGCGCAATCTCCGCTCTCCAGACCGCCGGCTATAACAAGGACGGCAAGACCGTCATCCCCGTATTCGGCGTTGACGCTACGGATGCAGCGAAGTCCGCTATCAACTCCGGCTCGATGACAGGCACCATTAAGCAGGATGCAGAGGGTATGGCAACCGCTATAACCACCGTTATGAAGAACCTGCTCAACGGCACGAACGCACTTGAAGGCATCGACGCAGCGAACACTGTCGGCAAGTGGAGGGTCAACATTCCTTATTCAACCTACACTTCCGAGAGCAAATAATTAAGACGTTGTCAATTTGCGGTTGGGGCGCTCCGCCCCAACCGTAAACTCGGATGAAGAGGAGTGAAACATATGCAGACCAATATCAATAAGCCGGATTCCGATAAAGACATATTGCTGAAAATGGTGGATATAGAGAAGTCGTTCCCGGGCGTCAAGGCGCTTGATCATGCGCAGCTGACGGTCAAAAGGGGAACGGTGCACGCGCTCATGGGCGAAAACGGCGCGGGCAAATCAACCCTTATGAAATGCCTTTTCGGCGTTTACAGCAAGGACGGCGGGCATATATATGTCGACGGCCAAGAGGTGAACTACAAGAACTCCAGGGAAGCCCTTGAAAACGGAGTCGCGATGGTTCACCAGGAGCTTAATCAGGCTCTCAAACGCAATGTTATGGACAATATGTGGCTCGGCAGATTCCCGACCGTTTCAAAATTCGTTCCGTTTACGAGCGAGAAGAAAATGTACGAAGAGACGGCACGGGTATTCAAAGAGCTTGAAATAAATGTCGATCCCAAAACAATAATGAGCACTATGCCGGTTTCGCAGAGACAGATGGTCGAGATCGCGAAGGCGGTTTCTTATAATTCAAAAATTATCGTCTTTGACGAGCCCACGTCGTCGCTTACCGAGGAAGAGGCGGAGCACCTGTTCCGCATAATCAATATGCTGCGCGACCGCGGCTGCGCGATTGTCTATATCTCCCATAAAATGGAGGAGATACTGCGCATAAGCGACGAGGTCACAATAATGTGCGACGGCAGATGGGTTGCGACAAAGCCCGCAAGCGAGCTTACCATGAACGAGATAATCAAGCTCATGGTCGGCCGCGAGCTGACAAACAGATATCCTCCCAAGGATAACGAGATAGGCGACGTGCTTTTGAAGGTAGAAAATCTCAGCAGCGAATATACGAATCTGAGAGACGTGTCCTTTGAAGCAAGTAAGGGAGAAATTCTCGGCGTTGCCGGACTTGACGGTTCTGGCAGAACAGAGCTTCTCGAGCAGATTTTCGGTATAACGACGCGCCGCGGCGGAAAGATTTATCTTGACGGCAAGGAGACGAAAAACAAAACTCCTCATGAGTCGATAAGAAACGGCTTCGCTCTTTTGACCGAGGAGCGTCGCGCAACGGGAATCTTCGGCATTCTCAACGTCAGAGAGAATGCGACGGTAGCAAGCCTGAAAAAATATATGACAGGCCCGTTCGTCAGCAAAAAGAAAATGAAGGTAACTACCGACAAGTATATAAAGTCCCTGAAGATAAAGACTCCCAACCAGGAGACGAAGATAAGATCTCTTTCGGGCGGCAATCAGCAGAAGGTCATTTTTGCAAGGTGGCTTTTGACCGATCCCACGGTGCTCCTCCTCGACGAGCCCACAAGAGGTATTGATGTCGGCGCGAAATACGAGATATATCAGCTTATTCTCGACCTCGCCAAAAAGGGCAAAACAGTTATTATGGTATCTTCCGAAATGGCAGAGCTTTTGGGCGTTTGCGATAAGATACTCGTTATGTCGGGCGGCAGGCTCGCGGGCGAGGTAGACGCCAAAACGACGAACCAGGAAGAAATAATGACCCTTGCGGCGAAATATGTCTAAGGAGGAATCATCATGGCTGAAACAGGTGCAAAAAAAGCAAAGCGCTCGCGAATTTCCGTTTGGATTGAAAATTTCAAAGCGGCGGAGCGCGGCGATAAAAAAAGACTTATAACGGATCTTTTGTTCAACAACGCAATGTTTATTATAATCGCGATTTCCGTGATTTTCATTGCCATAAAAGTTCCGGCGTTCCTGAGCATTTCATCTATAGTAAACATAATCTCGCTAACGGCGGCTAAGCTGCCCATCGCCCTCGGCATCGCTGGCTGTATCGTGCTGACCGGTACCGATATTTCGGCAGGCCGCTGCGTCGGACTCACGGCGTGCGTGGCTGCGTCTCTGCTCCAGATGAGCGGCTACGCCAACAAGATGTTCAAAGACCTTGACACCATGCCGCTTATCGTTGTTCTTCTCGCGGTTATGGCAATAGGTGCAGTAGTCGGCCTTGTAAACGGATTCTTCGTCGCAAAGTTTAAGCTCCATCCGTTTATAGTCACCCTTTCGACTCAGCTTATCGTTTTCGGTACGGTTCTCATGTACCTGATGATAGGCGGCAACAACGGACAGACCCTCTCCGGTCTTGACCAGTCCTACACGAAGTTCATCACGGGCACGCTGTTCTCAGTAGACGGTGTTGCGATTCCTAAGTATGTTCTCTATTCGATAATCCTGACGGCTATCATGTGGGTCGTTTGGAATAAAACGAAGTTCGGCAAGAATATGTTTGCGGTCGGCTCGAACGAAGAGGCTGCGAGGGTCTCCGGCGTTAACGTGTTCATGACCATCATTCTCGTCTTTGTTCTTGCGGGCGTTATGTACGGCATCACGGGCTTCATCGAGGGCGCGAGAATCGCCTCCTGCTCGGCAAACACCGGTCTTAACTACGAGTGCGACGCCATAGCGGCGTGCGTCATCGGCGGCGTATCGTTCGTCGGCGGTACCGGAAAGATAAGCGGAATAGTCGTCGGCGTTCTGCTCCTGCAGATAATTTTCGCGGGACTTAACTTCCTCTCCGTATCCGCAAATATGCTCTACATCATCAAGGGTATGATAATCCTCATTGCCTGCGCTATCGATATGCGTAAATATCTCGCGCGCAGATAATCAAAACCTGAACCGAAAGGCAGTGAAACATCATGGACAATGAAAAAAGCACAATGGGTCTTACGACAGAGAGAAAGCCGGGCGGACTTTACAGGAACGTCAAGATGTCCGTAAAAACCGTCGATAAGCTCATAGCAATAGGCATCGTTGTTCTTATTGCCTGTGTTGTTTTTGCGATAAGCCATGCAGGGTTTACGGTCACCTTCGATACGAACGGCGGCTCGCAGATCGAAAATCAGAAGGTTATGCACGGTCAATTGGTTAGCGTCGAAAATGACCCCGTCAAAGAGGGCTATGTGTTCACAGGCTGGTATATCGACAAAGACTGCACAAGAAAGTTCGATATCGGTAAAGACACGATAAGCGAAAGTATAACACTCTATTCGGGCTGGGTCGAAGCGGAATAACAAGGGTATATATAGGAGATTTGAGATGTATTTTACAAACGAAAAGAGATATGAGAAAATGCAGTATAACCGCTTGGGAAAAAGCGGACTGAAACTGCCCGCCGTCTCCCTCGGACTTTGGCATAACTTCGGCGATACCGCGCAGTTTTCCAATATGAAAGAGCTGTGCTTTACTGCATTTGACAACGGCATTACGCATTTCGACTTAGCCAATAATTACGGTCCGGCGCCCGGCAGCGCCGAAGAGAATTTCGGCAGGATTCTCGCTCAGGAGATGGGAGCCTACCGCGATGAAATGATAATCAGCACCAAGGCGGGCTATGCCATGTGGCCCGGACCGTACGGCTGCCGCAACGGAAGCCGCAAATACCTTCTTGCGAGCCTTGATCAGAGCCTTAAACGCATGGGACTGGAGTATGTTGATATTTTTTATCATCACTGCCTCGACCCTGAGACTCCGCTCGAGGAGACAATGGGCGCGCTCGCGCAGGCCGTTCACAGCGGCAAAGCTCTCTATGCGGGAGTCTCCAATTACGACGGCGAAAATCTTGAAAAGGCGTGCGGAATTCTTGACGACCTCAAGTGCCCGTTCGTGATAAATCAGAACAGGTATTCAATATTTGACAGAACCGTTGAGCAAAACGGTCTCAAGAGCACCGCCGCGCGGCTGAACAAGGGCATTATAGCCTTCAGTCCGCTCGCGCAGGGTATGCTCACCGACAGATATTTAAACGGCATTCCCGGCGACAGCCGAGTCATGACGGACGGCAGATTCCTGTCCGCCGACGCAATAACCGAAGAAAAGCTTGAAAAAGTTCGCGCGCTTTCGAAAATTGCAAAGGAGAGAAACCAGACTCTCGCGGAAATGGCTTTGGCATGGGTGCTCAGAGACGGCAGTGTCAGCTCCGTTCTAGTCGGCGCGTCGAAGCCGTCGCAGATAGTCGATAATATAAAGGCTATCGAAAACATATCGTTCACGAGCGATGAGCTCGAGCGAATAGATAAAATCAGCCTTACCTGATTTTTCTGTAATTTCCCCGTAAATGTGAATCGCGCCCCGTTTATTAAGCTTAACGGCCTGATAAACGGGGTGCGGTTTTTATGTAAAATGTTAAATTGTACAAACGGTCGGGCGGGATTCGAACCTCCGGCAGGGCGACGTTGTTTTTTGCCGAGTTACACCCTGCGGCAAGCACGATGTAAAGCACCGAAAGAGCGCCTGCGAATAGTTTTCTTCCTGTTTTCATCATGTTTTTCTCCGTTCGAAATTGTCATTACGGCGGATTTTGTACCGATGCCCATGCCGCTAATGGGCGGCGGTTGACGGGTTTATGCTTTGTCTGCTTCTTTTAATTTGTATTTATCCGCAAACAGGGAAACGCCCTGCTTTAAGATCTCCATCTGGGATTTTAAGTAGTATTCGTCCTCGAACATCGCATAGTGCACGCAGGCGCGGACAAATATGAAAATCAGCGGGGTGATGACCGTATAGGGGATGCCGATCTTCGGCTCAAGCTGCTTGGCGTATTCGGTATAGCGCTCATTCACGCCCTCAAAGAACCGCTTGCCGTGCTCGATATATTTGGGAAGAGTATAGACCTGATACATCAGCCGATATTTTTTGCCGTGCCGCTTCGCGGTCCAGTAGGGGACTTCTCTCACAAATCTGGCCACATTCTTCGGGTCGGTGGGAGCTATCTCCATGAATTCATCCTCGACCTTTGACATACAGTAGGCGGTAGATTCAATAATCAATTCATCTACACTGCTGAAATAGGAGTAAAGATTTCCCGTTGTACAGCCGCACGCCGCGGCCAAAGCTTTGATGCCCGTTCCGGTCAAGCCGTTTTCCGCGTAGCATTCAAAGCATTTTTCCATTATCTCTTGTTTACGTTCATTGTGTTGCTGCTCTGTTACCTTCATTTACTGCGCCTCTTTTGATTACTGATTGATTAGTCACTATTAGCATAGCATGGAATAAAGCCGAATTTAAGAACTGCTTGCCGAAAGATGTAAAAAACAGAGCAGACGCACTGTCTGCCCCATGTACAAAACCGTATCAAAATAAAAAACGAGTGTTCATAAAGTCAAATACCTTATAAACACTCGATATGGCAAATCACTCTAATTTGGATATAAGCTGCACCCCCATAGCAGTTTAGATGCTTTGAAATCTCTATTTCAAGTTGTCTGTTTTCTGCTTCAAGTATCTTCATTTCGGCTTTAAGCTTTTCAACCTCGGACATTTCTTCTATCGGTTTGCTTCTTCCGCGGTTGTCTTTGAGTTTGTCGACTCCGCCTTCTTCATACTTGCGTACCCAAGAATAGATCTGCTGATACGACACGCTGCAGGTTTCTACCGTTAATCCATAATCCTTGTTGTGTTCAATGCAGAACGCAACAATCTCTGCTCGTTCTTCTTGCGTTGTTTTTCTTCCCTTGACCATATAAATTTCTCCTTGGGCGCTACTGCGCTTCTTAAATTCTCTATGACCATTATACCGCATTGTCCATACTTCGAGAGTGCTTTTTGCTAAAATTCCGTATTTTCTGCATATCTCCCGTTGACTGCCGTTCCCGGACAGATATTCTTCCACCGCTTGGATTTTTAACTCTGCGCTGTATTTCTTGTTCTTCCGCGCTTTTCTTGGCATAAAATAACCCCCTTAAAGTAGTCTCGAAAACTTTTTGCTTTTTCAAGTTTCTACTCTAAGGGGATTATATCGCTTTTGAAACGGCTGCCGTAATTATTCTGTTATATCGGATATCAGATGTAATCCTTGACTATGTCATAGAGACCGGTGTCAACGTAGTTGCCCTCGCTCCTGACGGCCGCGCCCCATTTGCGGGCTATTGTGTCGAAATCGTCGTTCTTTATGTCTGCGCGCTCGAAGCCCGGCTTGCTGCCGATGATATACCAGTCGGAGGTGTCTGCTCCGTGGCCGCAGCCCTTATATGACCAGATAGTCCAGCTGAAGTTTGAGCTGTTGAACAGCGTGAGCACGTGATCCCATGTGGCGCTGCCCATGGGCTTGAACTCGCCGACATAGAGCGGAACATTGTAGGGGTAGAGCTTTGCAAAGAAGACGAGAAGGCTGTACATGAAGTTGCTTGTGTCATAGAAATGAAGCTGATAGACAACGTTAGTCCAGCCGATGAACCACGGCGCGGGGAGATTGTAAAGTCTCCAGATGCCCTCCATGGTCATTATGTGATCCTTGTCAACCTCGCGTATGGCCTTGTAGAGGCGGTTGTAGACGGAGATGGTGACGAGGTTGTTCTTCTGAAGATATGAGCTTACGTCGCAGTTGGGCTCGTTGAGCAGGTCGTACATAGCGACTGCGGGATTGCCGCTGAAGCGCTCGGCTATTGCAACCCAAAGCTCAATTGTGAGCTTTCTCCATTCCTCGGCCTGCTTAGTCAGCTTGAAAAGGCCGCTGTCGCCGATTTTTCCGCAGTGATCCTTGTTGTTCTGATATCCGGGTGCGCCGTGGAGATCGAGAATAACATAGAGGCCGCGCTTAGCGCATTCGGAAACGACCCAGTCGAGACGGCTGAAATCCCACTCGCCGTTTTTGTCAAGGATTTTTGTGCCCTTGTCATCATAGTAGAAGTTGCGGAACCAGAACGGAACGCGCACGCAGTTGAAGCCGAGCTCAACTATTCTGTCGAGGTCGTATTCGGTTATCCAATTGTCCTCGTAAATGTTGATGAGCTCATACGCTTTCTCAACGCCGAAACGCTCCGTGAGGGTGTTGAGGGTCGAAATATTGTCGTCGGAGTTCTCGATGGGGGTCATCCAGGACTCTTGGATGAGCCATGTGCCGAGATTAACTCCGCGGAGAATGACCTCTTCGCCGCGCTTATTGTAGATTTTCTTTCCTTTTGTGTGCAGCATATCTTCGTCGGTTATCGCGCCGCGCCTCTCGGCTGCCTCTCCGCCTTTTTCGGCATATGCCGGCAGACAGATTGCGCTTAGTGCGAGCACAAGGCAAAGAACCATGCTTAAAACTCTTGAAAAAGTATGCTTTTTCATTTTCTTATCCTCCTGAAAAATGAAATATCCGTGAATTTATAATAGCATTTTTTAGCGTATTTTACAATAAATACTTTCAAGTTTATATATTGTTTATAAATCTTAAAAAGAATACAGCTCTGCCTGTTGCGGCATTGTCCACAAAAAAATCCGCAAACATTGACCAAAACGCCGAATTTCCTTAAAAGCCTTGCTATATTTGCCATATTAAGGTATATTATATATACTAAATAGAGGTTATTAATTAAATTTTGATGAGTTAAGGAGAGCATTATGGAGCGTATCGTTACCGAAAAAAGAAGCTTTGTCGATGAATACGGCAGAGAGCGTATCTTCTACGGCGTCAATATTGTAGATAAGCGCAAAAACAGCGAGGACAACAAGTACGAATTCAATATCGACGACAAGCTGCTCGGCGATATGTCCGCCCGCGGTCTCAATCTCATTCGCCTCGGTACAACGTGGAGCATGATCGAACCCGAGCCCGGCAAATACAACGACGAGTACCTCGATGATATGTACCGCATATTCGACCTCTGCGCCGCTCACGGGGTCTATGTGCTCTTTGATATGCATCAGGATCTCTATTCCCCGCGCTGCTACGGCGACGGAGCACCCGATTGGGCTACGATAACCGATCCATATAAGCCCAAGGAGCCCAAGCTTGTCTGGGCGGCAGGCTATTTCTGGGGCAAGGCAACTCAGCGCGCATTCGATAATTTCTGGGATAACCGCGAATATAACGGCAAGGGACTCATAGATTACTTTGCGGCCATGTGGCAGCACGTTGCGGCTCGCTTTGCGGATCATCCCGCACTCTTCGGCTTTGATATGCTCAACGAGCCCTTCCTCGGCTCCGACGGCGGCAAGCTCTTCAAGAAGCTCGTTTCGACCGCAGTCGGCACGGTTATCTGTGATAAGCGCATAAAGTGCTTCAAGCTCGTCGGCGATTTCCTCAATAAACAGAGACGCGACGAGGTCAAATATCTCGAGCAGATAACCGGCGATGTCCTCAAGGATGTAACCCGCAAGGCCGGATATGACTATGTCAGAAAGTTTGATATCGAGAAGTATTCTCCGTTTATCAATAAAGTGTCTTCCGCTATCCGCGAGGTTACCGATAAGGGCGTTCTCGTTATGGAGAACTGCTATTGGTCGAACACCTGTATTCCGTGCTCGACTCCCGCAATCGAGGTCAACGGCGAGCGCGAGAAGAACTTCTGCTTTACTCCTCACGGCTATGATTTCATGGTCGATACCCCGCAGTACAAGTATGCGAGCAACGACAGAGTCAGAGCCATATTCGAGGAGCACGTCAGAACTCAGGACAGACTCGATGCACCCGTGCTCGTAGGCGAGTGGGGCGGATTCGGCGGCGAAGGCGAGGACTGGCTCCCGCACATAGAGTTCCTCGTCAACTTCTTTGAGCAGCACAAGTGGGGCTTCACCTATTGGCACTATGTGAACGATATGTTTAACAGCCCGCTTATGAAGGTTCTCAGCCGTCCTTATCCCATGGCTGTCGGCGGCAGGCTCAACTCATACGGCTTTGACCGGTCGACTCAGGAGTTCAACCTCAGCTTTGAGGGCGACGGCGAGTGCGCCGCTCCGTCCGAGATTTACATACACAAGCCCGCAAAGACCGTTGAGGGCTGTGAATACGAGCTTGAGCCGGTCGGCGAAAGCGGCGCGGCAAAGCTTGTTATCAAGCCCGTGTCCGGCACGGTCAACGTCAGGATAACATTTTAACAGTCGAATTAAATAGCAGAAAGCTGTCGGTTTTTCCGGCAGCTTTTTTGCAGTTATACATTTGATTTTTCATTGTGCGAAATTCACAAGAACACCAATTGCTTTTTGTGAGAATAAACAAAAATAAATAAATTTTCTGTTTGGAACTATATGTGACGAAATTTTTGGTATTATAATATTGCAACAGACTTTTGCTCCACGATTTTTTTAAAATGCCGGGAGGTAAATTTTATGAAAAACAAGCGAAAGAATATTATCATTGTTGTGTGTGTCCTTGTCGCGGCAGCGATAGCCGTGTGTGCAAGCGTGGGGTATTATTATTCGCGCCCAGAGAGAACGGCCGAAAAAGTCATGACGGCTGTGTTTACCGCAGATGAGACGGAGATTCAGAAACGCAGAGAGGCGATAGACAACAGAACCTTTGACGCATATATCCGCGAGCTGTGCGGCGGCGCAGTCACCGATAGCTGCATCGAGGGCATGATAGCCACAAACCCGCTGTACTATAACGCGACTCCCGCAAAGGTAGAGAGCATAAAGCTTTCGCCCATAGACAAAGCCACAGGTGATACCGCGTCGTTCCAATACACGGTTGTTTTCGAAGAAGGCGCCGCCCTAAAGGAGCAGAGCGGTCATGTGGTGGTGAAGAAAGAGAACGGAAAATGGTGCGTGAACAGCTTCGCCACAAAGAGCATTACGCGAGCCGATTGACAGTTGAACAGTATAAAAGAAATCCCTGCGATAAAACGCAGGGATTTTTTATTGATTTATAGACAAGAATTCTCTTATAAGCCTTTGCAAGTGTTTATAAGAAACGCTTGCAAATGGCTTAAATCAAGGATTTTTTGCATATTTCTGTTTATCGCTTTATATCTCCGTATAAGTTAGTTTTGTAGAGTTGGGCACCATTTTAGCACCACGAATAAGACGATACACATAACTACATAGCGGCATTGTCATGCCCATAAAGGCATTTTAGAATTCCATTGTTTTACGTTCTTACGTTACGCATTAGAGGGGTAATAGGCCTTGTAAACAAGGCTTTATGGACACGAAAATCAATGGAGCAGAACATTTATATATCTTCCCTCAAAAATGCCCTTTAACTACGTAACATTTCAAAGAGAAATGCTGCTCGTTTAGAGTGCCTTTTTCCCTTCCATTCCCTTGTTAAAAGTTCCGTAGCAAGCATAGGAAAGTGGTACCCTTTCCGAAAAATCCCCCTTTTCTATCTGCAATAATAAGAGAAATTTTTGCCTGTTGGGAATATTCCAAATCTTTTATCAAATTAAGAAATATCGTTCCGATAAACCTAACAATTCAATTCATAATTAAGATTGCTTTAAGGCTTTCTTGCAAGTTGCAAATCAATGGTGTCATATATTGTAAATTTCCCACCATATTGATTTATTGTTTCTTCTATTTTTGTAAAAAATTCTGTTCTTATCTTTTCTTCAATTGCAATATGGTCTGAATATGTTCCCAGTAATTCAATATACTCCTTAGCCGAAAATGTTCTTGTCCTATAAAACATAGCATGTCTTATATCTACAAAACCGTACTTTTCTGCAATTTGAGCTCTCTGAATAGCCTGTTCTTCACTATATTCCGTCTCAGCTTTAATATCTTTGCCATAGTATTCACAATAATATCTGGAATATAGCTTATCAATTTCTGCTGAAAGGATAGGATTACCCTTATCTCGATACGGATGATTAGCAAATCTTGCAAAAGCTCCACCATGTTTCAACATATCATAAACTTTTGAATATCCAATATCTTCAGGTACCCAGTGGAACGCAGACGCGGAGTAAACCAGGTCATATTGAGAATTAGGGAAAGAAACATTTTCAAACTTCTCGGTTATAACTGAAAAATTTTTATATCCCTCAAACTTTTTCTCACACAATTTTGAGAATTTCTGTCCATATTCCACCGCTGTTAAGATACATCCTGTTTTTAGAATTGGTAAGGTTGCCTGTCCTCCGCCGATCCCCACCTCAACAACATGAGATGAATTATCGATGGCAATGTACTTAAAAAGCATCCTGTAAAGTTCATCTGTATATCCCGGGCGAAGTTTTTCATATATAGTCGCAACTGTATCAAATGTCCCTTCCAAACCTTTAATTACTGGCATTACTCCCATCCCTTCATCAAATGAAGTTTTATCAGCACCTTCAGTGTAAACATTATATCATTCGGATATGAATATATCTAGCATTTGCGCACTTTTTACAGAATAACAAATCCGTTCCCACTCGCATATTATAATACTATTCCTTATATCTGTCTGTATCGCTTTATATCGCCATAGGAAATTCGGGCACTATTTGGGCACCAAAACATCAAATACCCTTTTGGATTTATTTACCTGTTTGTTTAAAAAAACTAGTATTAGCAAGAAAATTCACTACTTAATGCTTTTGGATACCACAAACTTAAATACTATTTTTTATCTTATTCTTTATTTCTCTTCGTCTCCGAATTTTTCGCGGTACGCCTTGATGCACTTGTCGGTTATCTCTATCGCCGTATCGCGTCCGCAGAGCTCTTTGACTATCGTCTCTTTGCCCTCGAGCATCTTGTATACACTGAAGAAGTGCATTATCTCGTCGAGAATATGTCTCGGCAGGCTGTTGACGTCTCTGTAGACGTTGTAGTTCGGGTCGCGGTCGGGGATAGCGATTATCTTTTCGTCTATCGACTGGCTGTCTATCATCTTGATAACGCCTATCGGGTAGCACTTGACGAGCGTCATCGGCAGAATCTCCTCGCTGCACAGAACAAGTACGTCAAGCGGGTCGTTGTCATCGGCGTAGGTGCGCGGAATAAAGCCGTAGTTGGCGGGGTAGTGGGTCGAGGTGTAGAGAACGCGGTCGAGCTTGAGCATACCGGTCTCCTTGTCCATCTCGTATTTGTTCTTGCCGCCCTTGGATATCTCGATGCAGGCGACAAAATCGTCGCTCTTTATTCTCTCCGGAGCTATGTCGTGCCATATGTTCATCATGGTTCTTTTCCTCCTGTCCTTTCTTTTTATTATATATCCTGCGGGGCGTTAAATCAATATTATAAGGATAATTTCTCCGGCTTTTGAATCTGTCTTGAAAAAAGCGGAGGGATATAATATAATATCGGAGGAACGGAGTGAGGCTTTTGAAAAAGAACGGAAAATATGATTTGCAGAAACTGAAAAAGGACGCCCTCGGCTCGCTGACTGCGGTCGGGTGGATTTTTCCTCTCGCGCTCGCTTTCGGCAGCAATTCGCCGTTCGGCGCGGCGGCGGGACTTGTCGGCGCGATAATAGCCTGCATTATAGGCTCGGGCAGCCGGGACAGAATTCCCACGCCCCATGTCGAGGTTTTTGCGATACTTATATATGCCGCCAATACGATAGGCGTACCCGGCGCCATGCTCTCGAGTATTATCGCGGGTATGCTCCTGCTGTTTGTCGCAACGATACAGTTCAACAAGTCGTTTTTCAAAATACCTCCCGCGGCGCTCGGAGCGGTGACCTTTATTGTTGCCGCCGTGCTGTGTATAACCCAGGTGAATTACTATTTCGGCATAGGTGTCCCGTCGGGCTCCGCATTTGAGACACTTGCTGCTTATCGCTCGTTCGGCTTCCACTCCAACTGGCGCGGCGTGCTCTACGGCACGATAACCCTCGTCATAATGATAACCTACCCGATAAAATTCAAGAAGCTCAGCCGCAAGGTTCCCGCGCCTGCCGTGGCGCTCGTGCTGACTACTGTGTTGAACCTCATTCTCAATCCCGTCGCGGAGCGCACGGCCATAGACGAAGTCGGCGCATTTGTCTCTTCGCCGAGCTTCATGCTCGTCGGCGATATCAGCATTTTTGACGTCACTCCCGAAAAGCTGCTCCCGTCGTTCATATATGCTTGGGCGCTTGTGGTCGTCCTTGTCTCCGACACGCTGCTTAGAGAAAACAGGGTTTCGGCCGTTCGCAGTTCGCTTGCGTTTAAGGGCGTCAGGTCGATAATCTGCCCGATGTGCGACGGAATGACCGTAGGCGACGAGAGCTCCGAGGGAGAGACCCGTATGACGGGAATTTTTGCCGCCGTTATAATGATCCTGTTTTCCGTAGTCGCTCATCCCGTTATAATGCGCGTGCCCACTGCGACTCTCGCCGTTATAATTATCTGCACCGCATGGAAGAAAGTTCGCTTCAAGGCTATCAAAACCGCATTCAAGGGCAACAAAAGGGTTCTGGCGATTATTGCGTTTGCGGCAATGGTTGTGCTCGGCATATTCTTCGACATGGTTGTTGTTATTGACGTAGTGTCGCTCAGCGCGCTTGTCTATTGTTTCGACCGCCGCAGAAGAGTCAGAAAAAAGGCGGAGCGCCTCTCTGAATTGCATGAGAAAAATATATAACCTAAATTCAAACGGACTGTCCATTCTCTTTTGAATGCGGCAGTCCGTTTTTTTATTTGCTCAGCGGCAGCGTTACCGTTATGCGCGTGCCCTTATTCTCTTCGCTTTCGAGCGAGAGCGTACCGCCGTGACAGAGCACCGCGTGCTTGACTATCGACAGCCCGAGTCCCGTTCCGCCCGTAGCCTTCGAGTGGCTCTTGTCAACTCGGTAGAACCGCTCGAAAATTCTCGCCTGATGCTTCGGCGCTATGCCGATGCCCGTGTCCGAAACCGTGAGCACCGCCGAGCCGTTTTCATTCTCCACGCTTATGTCGACGCGCCCGCCCTCGCGGTTGTATTTTATCGCGTTGTCGCAGAGATTATATACGATTTCATACAGAAGTCTCGGTACTCCGAAAACATAAGCTTCTCGCCCGCCGACGTTCAGGGTGACGTTTTTCTTCTTTGCCGCGGCTCCGAGATCCTCGGAGATTTCCTGCGACAGCGAGAGAAGCCCGACATTTTCGCGCGGCATCTCATCGCCCTCGTCGAGCTGAGAGAGCCTAATTATGTCGTTTATCAGGCTGACAAGCCGCTGCGCCTCCGAGCGTATGTGCCCGACGAAGCGCGGCATATCCTCGTCCCTGACCATTCCGTTTTCTATGAGTTCCGCGCTTCCGATTATTCCCTGGAGCGGAGTTTTCAACTCATGCGATACATTCGCGGTAAATTCGCGGCGAATCTTTTCGGAGTTTTGCTGCTCGGTCATGTCGAAAAACAGGATAACCGAACCCCGCGCAGCGCCGTCCGACTCTATGCGGCTGACGTCAAACTGATATGTCCTGTCTCCGTATTTTTCGCGCGTCTCGCTGTGTCCGCTCTCGTCGGCGAGTTTTATTGCGGAGAATATTTCGAGGCTTCGGTCTATTGACAGAAAGTCGCTGCCGATGCAGTCACGAGTTGTTTCAAACAGCCTGCACGCGGCGGGATTTATGCTCAGTATCTTTCCGTCGTTGTCGAGGAGCACAAGCCCCTCCTTCATGTTATCAGTTATCTGCTCGAATTCGTCCGTTTTTTTGCGAAGTGCGCCGAGCTGGTCATTTATCTGTTCGTGCTGACGGTTTATTCTGCCGAGCAGGGGAGCCAACTCGTCATATGTGTTGTTCTCAAGCGGATGCTCAAGGTCGAGCGAGTTTAGCGGCTCGACAATTCTCTTTGAGAGCCGGGACGCGATAACCGCCGAAATTATAAGCGCCGCGACTATCACTATAAGTATCGGCTGCATCGCCTCAAATACGAGCATCCCGACTGTCGCGCGGCTCGACGATATTCTCAGAATATTGCCGTTGCCGAGCTTTTTTGCGATATATGTTGTCTTTTTAAGCAGGGTGGAGGAGTAGCGGGTGCTGCTTCCGTCTCCGTTTTCGAGAGCCTGCTTCACTTCATCCCTGTCCGCGTGGTTTGTAAGCGTGTCCGCGTCCTGCACGGTGTCGTAAAGCACCTTGCCGTTTTTGTCTATCAGCGACAGGCGGTATCCGCTCGGCGCTATGGCTTTCAGATATTCGCTTCCGCTGATGTCCACAGCCGCGGCGGCGAGGTCAAGCTCGTCTCTCATCTGATTTTCAAATGTCTTGCTGTAGTATTCGTAAAGGCAGCCCGTGATAATGACGAGCGACGCCAAAAGCACGCAGAACGCCGCCAAGAAAATCGATTTGAAAATCCGTTTTGTCATTTGTCGGCCTCCATGCGGTAGCCGACTCCGCGAACGGTTTTTATCATTTCGCCGAATCTGCCGAGCTTCTGTCTAAGCGTGCGTATGTGCATATCGACGGTGCGCGTCTCGCCGCAGTAGTCCGTGCCCCAAACCTCCTCCATGAGCCTGTCGCGCGTGAACGCCGTGCCCGGATTTGAAAGAAACAGCTTGAGAAGCTCAAATTCCTTGTAGGTCAGAACTATATTTTGACCGTCTCCCGTGACCGTGTGCTCATCGAGGTTCACCTCGAGCCCGTCCGTTTTAAGAATGCGCTCCTTCGCCTTAGGCTTGCAGCGGCGGAGCACCGCCTTGACGCAGGAGACAAGCTCCATGACACCGAACGGCTTAGTCAGGTAGTAGTCGGCGCCGAGGTCGAGTCCGGTTATCTTGTCATATTCCGTGTCCTTGGCGGTCGCCATAACCACCGGAATGTCGCAGAGCTCCGGTGACTCCTTCATCCTGCGTAAAAGCTCTATGCCGCTTATGCCGGGCAGCATGACGTCAATAACCGCAAGCTCCGGCTTATCCTCGCTGCCGAGCGCCTCCCAAAATGAGCTGCCGTCCTCGAAGCCCTTGGCCTCGAGTCCCGTCGATTGCAGTGCATAAACTTCAATGTCGCGGATACTCGCGTCGTCCTCAACGCACCAGATCATAGTCAATCCTCCTTGTGCTCTCCCGTCACCGAAAAGATGACCCATTCGGCAAGGTTAGTCGCGTGGTCGCCTATGCGTTCAAAATATTTGGCTATCATAAGCAGGTCGAGTATGTATTCGCCGTCCGACGGGTCGTTTGCAATTCTCGATATGAGCTTTTTCTTGACCTCGTCAAAATATGCGTCCACAGTGTCATCCTGATTTATGACATCCATTGCTAATATTGTATCACATTTTACATATGCATCAATACTTTGCGTTACCATTTTTATAACGGAATGCGCCATATTTTCAAGAAGTCCGTCGCTCTCGTCGCCTCTGCCGCCGAGAAAAGTGATTATTTCCGCTATATCCTCGGCCTGATCGCCTATGCGCTCCATGTCCGTTATCATCTTGAGCGCGGCGGATATCTGCCGCAAATCGCGTGCCACGGGCTGCTGCTGGAGCAGGAGCTTCAGACACAGTGCCTCAATAGTCCGCTCCTTCTCGTCTATCTCGCTGTCAAAAGGGGAGACCTTCGAGGCGGCTTCCGAGTCGCCGTTTTCCAGCGCGTCCACGGCGAGGGATATCACTTTTTCGCAAAGCGCGCCCATCTCTATCATTTCTTTGTTGAGCAGCGCAAGCTGTTCGTCGAATCTGCTTCTCATTATCCGAACCTCCCTGTTATGTAGTCCTCGGTGCGGCGATCCTTGGGCTGGGAGAATATCTCCTCCGTCGCGCCGTATTCTATCAGCTCGCCGAGCAGAAAAAATGCCGTGTTGTCCGATATTCTGACCGCCTGCTGCATATTGTGGGTCACTATAATTATCGTGTATTTCTCTTTGAGATTTATGGCAAGCTCCTCGATTTTCAAGGTGGATATCGGGTCGAGCGCACTCGTGGGCTCGTCCATGAGCAATACCTCCGGCTCAACCGCAAGCGCCCGCGCAATGCAAAGCCGCTGCTGCTGACCGCCGGAAAGCCCGAGCGCATTCTTTTTAAGGCGATTCTTTACCTCGTCCCATATAGCCGCTCCGCGCAGAGAGCGTTCAACAGTCTCGTCGAGCTTCGCCTTCGAGCGGATGCCGTGCGTGCGCGGCCCGTAGGCGACGTTGTCGTATATGCTCATGGGAAACGGGTTTGGCTTTTGAAACACCATGCCTATCTGCCGCCTCAATTCGCTGACATCGACTGACGGGGAGAAGATATCGTCCCCGTTGTAGCGGACATCTCCGGTTATTTTTACTCCGGGTATAAGGTCGTTCATTCTGTCGAGCGTTTTGAGAAACGTGGATTTGCCGCAGCCGGATGGGCCTATGAGCGCGGTTATGCTGTTGCGTTCTATTTCTATGTTTATGTCCTTCAGAGCCTGATGCTCGCCGTACCGGAGATTGAGCCCGTCGACCGAAATTATGCCGTTATTTTCCATTTCTTTCTCCTTTCTCATATCTGCCTGCGCTTTTTAAAGCAGCGCGAGACGAGCGAGGCGGATAGGTTTATCAGCACCGTCATTGCTATTAGTATTGCGGCTATTGCAAAGGCTACGCCGAATTCGCCCTGTTCCTTTGCGTAGACATAAAGTGAAACCGTGAGCGTTGCGCCCGAATTTCTGAGTCCGTCGAAAAAGCCGTTTAGTGTGTGCGCGAAGCCCGCCGTGAACAGCAGAGCCGCCGATTCGCCGATAATGCGCCCGACGGAGAGGATGCACCCGGTAACTATGCCGTCGATGCAGTCGGGGAGGACGACGGTTCGGACGGTTCTCCATTTTCCCGCGCCCAAGCCGAACGCGCCCTCGCGGTAGCTCTGCGGAACGGTTTTCAGGCTCTCCTGTGTAGTACGCATGACAGTGGGCAGGTTCATAATAACGAGCGTCAGCGCGCCCGCGATAAGCGAGGTTTTCATCTTTAAAAACCGGCAGAAGAAAAGCATACCGACAAGTCCGTAAATAATCGACGGAATGCCCGAGAGCGTCTCTGCGGCGTACTCTATGAGCGCCACGACCTTTTTGTTTGCCGCGTATTCATTGAGATATATCGCCGCGCCGACGCCCAGGGGCAGGATAATAACGAGTGAGGCGAGAATTATATAGAGTGTGTTAAGTATGTCGGGCAGTATGCCTACTCTGTCAGAAAGGTAGCTCGGGGACGAGGATATAAGCTCCCATGAGATATTGGGAATGCCCTTTATCAGCACATATCCCGTCATGAAAATTACGAGCAGACAAACCGCGACAGAGGCGATGCGAACGAGAGCCTGCATTACGGCGCCGTATATTTTTCGCTTTGTGCGACTTTTGCTTTTCATCTCTATTCATCCCTGCCTTTCTTCAAAAAGAAGTTGAGAACGGCGTTTATCAGCATGATAAACAGGAAGAGAACGAGCGCTATCGAAAAGAGCGCCTGACGCTGCAACCCGCTCGAATATGACATCTCGCTTGCCACCGCCGTTGTCAGAAAGCGGACGCTTTCGAAAAGGCTCGGCATATTCGGAGCATTCCCCGAGACCATCATAACAGCCATCGCCTCGCCTATGGCCCTGCCGACGCCGAGCACAACTGCGGCCGCTATTCCGCTTTTTGCCGCCGGCACGGACACCCTAAAATATGTTTCCGTCGGAGTCGCGCCCAAAGCGAGCGATGCATCCTCATACTCTTTGGGCACCGCCTGCAAAGCGGTGACGGACACCTTTATTATCGACGGCAGAATCATTACCGCAAGCACGATTATCGCGGCGAGCAGACTCGCGCCGTCCGGCAGAGAGAACATTTTCTGTATCGCGGGGACTAAAACGAGCATACCCACAAGACCGTAAACGACGGACGGAATACCCGCAAGCAGACTGACGGCGGATTGCATGACGGCGCCGATTTTTTTCGGCGCATATTTTGAGATGTACACTGCCGTAAGAAAGCCTATCGGCACGCCCAAAACGATTGCGCCGGCCGTGCCGTAAACGCTCGTCAGAATGAACGGCAGTATGCCGAACGACGGCTCGGATGATGTGGAGGCCCACGTTTTTCCGAACAGGAAGGGGATAAGCCCGATTTTCTTTATCGCCGGTATGCCGGATATAATAAGATATACCGTTATCAGCAGAACGCACCCGACGGTTATCAGCCCGAGTATCAGGAATATACCGTGGACGATTGATTCAAATAACTTCTTTTTGTTCCCTGCTTTGTTTTTCATATTTTCGCCTCTCGGATAGGGATAAAAGAGGCGGCCGTAAGACTGTCTCTTTTTTCATCTGTATGATTTTACGCTGCGGGTACTGCGCCTGCCTTGGAGATTATCTCCGCGGCCTCCTTGGAGGTTGCGTAGTCGAAAAATTTCTGAGCCGTCTGAGAGAGCTCTGTGCCGTCCTTGGTAACGAAGACGAACGGACGCTGAATTTTGTAGCTGCCGTCCTTGACGGTGGCCTCGCTCGGAGCAACTCCGTTTACCTTGAGCGCCTTTACAGTGTCCTTTGCGGCGGCGAGAGAAGCGTAGCCTATGGCGTTGGGGTTCTGCGCTACCGTTGCGATAACGTCGCCGGTCGAGGTCAGCTGCTGGCGGTATTTGCACTTGTCCTTTGTGCCGGTTGCCGACTCGAAGCCGTCTCTTGTTCCGCTTCCCGCCTCGCGGCCTATAAGAACGATTTCGCTGTCTTTTCCGCCGAGCTCCTTCCAGTTGGTTATCTCGCCGGTGTATATCTTGGCTATCTGTTCAACGGTGAGATCGGATACGGCGTTTGAGGAATTTACGATAATAGCTATTCCGTCAAGAGCGATGGTGGTCTCTTTGAGTCCCTTTGCTTTTTCCTCATCCTTGAGCGCACGGCTCGAAAGTCCTATGTCGCAGCGTCCCTCAAGTACGGCGGTTATGCCGGAACCCGAGCCTGTCGGGTTGTATGTGAACTTTGTGCCGTCGTTGTTCTTCGTAAAGGACTCGCCGAGTGCGCCGATAACCTCCTCCATCGAGGTGGAGCCGTCGGTCGATACGGTCTTGGCCGTCTCCTGTCCGTCCTTTGAGCAGGCGGCGAATATGAGAAGCACGGCGAGAGCGGCGGACAAAACGCAGATAATCTTTTTCATAAGTTTTCTCTCCTTAACATCGAGTTTTTGTCGGGCGCAAACCCTACGCTTACATCATACGAAAGCGTTGTAAAATCAAAAAGCCGTTTTTTGTAAAATCGGTGTCAAAATCGCAGCGATAACCGTAGCAGCCGTATACTTGTATATAGTGTACAAACAAACTCCGTTTATTTTGTAAGATATGTAGACTTTTTGCTTATTTACTTACAAAAGGATTACAAATTGTTTATAATATGGTATAATACTCTGTATGAAAGACCGCTTTGGTCTAATTATTAAAGAGCACCGAAAAATCGGAGGTTTAATTTACTATGGAAATCGTCAGAAAAGAATATTCATTCAAGTCCGCGACGGGTCTCAGCGATGTTTACGCCCGCAGCTGGGCGCCCGCAGACAAAGACAGCGTCAAGGCCATATTCCAGATAACCCACGGTATGGCGGAGCACGGCGAGCGTTATGCCCGCTTTGCAAAGAGGCTCTGCGAGCACGGCTATGCGGTCTTTGCGCAGGATCATATCGGCCATGGCAAATCGGTTGAGTCCGATGACGATCTCGGCTATTTCGGCGAGAAGGACGGCTGGAGAGATTTTGTTATTGACTGCCGCACCCTTACCGACATCGCCCGCGAGGAGTATCCCGGCAAGCCCGTCGTATTCTTCGGCCACAGCATGGGCTCGTTCATTGCGAGAAACTATACCGCAAAATATAACGACGTTCAGGCGGCTATCTATTGCGGCACAAGCGGAAAGAATCCCGCCGCGCCTATCGCCATAAAGCTTGCCGGCTTTGTCGCCAAGAGCCGCGGCAGCCGTCACAGAAGCGAGTTTATAAACAACCTCGCTTTCGGCAACTACAACAAGAAGTTTGACAATGTCAAGACCGACTTCGATTGGCTTACCCGAGACGAGGCTGAGGTTCAGAAGTATATCGACGACAAATACTGCGGCTTCCTCTTCACTGCGGCAGGCTACAAAGACCTGTTCTCGATTCTCAACTCCGTCTCCGGCAAGGATTGGTACGAGCAGCTCTCAACCGATATCCCGGTTCTCGTCGTCTCCGGCTCGATGGATCCCGTCGGCGAGTATTCAAAGGGTGTGACCCAGGTTGCCGACGACCTCAAGGCGACGGGCCACGATGTCACCCTCAAGCTCTTTGACGGCGGCAGACATGAGATACTCAACGAGACCAACCGCGACGAGGTCGAGGAGTATATAGCCTCGTGGGCTGACGCGGCTCTTGAGAGCGGCGCAAAGAAAGCCGAATAATCAAAAAAATATCAGCAGAGCAGGGGATTATCCTCTGCTCTGTATCTTTTTTTGATTTACCTATTGACATAGTATGTAAATAGGTATATAATCGTTGCGAAATCGAGCGGAATGTCGAATGACACCGTTTCCGATGAACATACTTGATTATTGAGAGGAGTTTTGATATAAATGACCACTATCTATGTTGATAACGCGGCCACGACAAAGACGAGCCGCACGGCGATAGATGCCATGCTGCCGTATTTTGATAAGATTTACGGCAACCCTTCAAGCCTTCATTCCGTCGGACAGGCGGCGGCGGACGCGCTGAGAAAAGCGCGCGAGGAGGCGGCAGAGGTGCTCGGATGCGAGCCGAGCGAGATAACCTTTACCTCCGGCGGCAGCGAGGCAGATAACCAGGCTCTTGTCTCCGCGGCGGCAATCGGCGCAAGAAAGGGCAAAAAGCATATAATTTCAACCGCTTTTGAGCATCACGCGGTTCTGCATACGCTCAAAAAACTCGAAAAAGAGGGCTTCGAGGTCACACTCTTGGACGTGCATGAAAACGGCATGGTTTCGGCTCAGCAGGTCGCCGATGCTATCCGCGAGGACACTTGCCTCGTGACCGTCATGTATGCCAACAATGAGATAGGCAGCATTCAGCCCATCGCCGAGATAGGCGCGGTGTGCAGGGAGAAAGGTGTTATTTTCCATACCGACGCGGTTCAGGCGGTCGGTCATATACACATCAATGTCAAGGAAGAGAACATCGACATGCTCTCCCTTTCGGCTCATAAATTTCACGGCCCAAAGGGCGTCGGACTGCTCTATGCCCGCAGGGGGATAAGGCTTACGAATATCATCGAGGGCGGCGCGCAGGAGCGCGGCAAGCGAGCGGGCACGGAGAATATCCCCGGAATAGTCGGCATGGTTGCGGCTCTCAAAGAGGCTAACGCCAATATCGACGCCAACGCCGCAAAGGTCTCCGCCCTGCGCGACAGGCTCATAGCGGGTCTTGAAAAGATACCGCACAGCGCACTGAACGGCGACCGCACAAGGAGGCTGCCCGGAAACGTCAGCTTTTGCTTCGAGGGCATCGAGGGCGAATCGCTTCTTCTGCTGCTCGACGCAAAGGGCATATGCGCATCCTCCGGCTCCGCCTGCACCTCCGGCTCGCTTGACCCGAGCCACGTGCTTCTCGCTATCGGCCGTCCGCATGAGGTCGCCCACGGCTCTCTGCGCCTGACGCTCAGCGAGGAGAACACGCAGGAAGAGGTCGATTATATAATCGAAGAGACAACGAAGGTCGTCAAATATCTCAGAGAGCTTTCGCCCGTGTGGAAAGAGCTTCTGAGCGGCGAGAGAAAATTCACTTTCTGAGAGGAGTAATAAAAATGGCATTATACAGCGATAAGGTTATGGATCATTTCAAAAATCCGCGCAACGTCGGCGAGATTCCCGATGCGGACGGTGTCGGCGAGGTCGGCAACGCTAAGTGCGGCGATATCATGAAGATTTATCTCAAAATAAAGGACGGAAAAATCAACGACGTCAAGTTTGAGACCTTCGGCTGTGCGAGCGCCATTGCGTCGTCCTCCATGGCTACCGAGCTTATAAAGGGCAAAACCGTTGACGAGGCGCTTTCGGTCAGCAACAAGCAGGTCGTCGATGCGCTTGACGGACTCCCGGCACACAAGCTGCACTGCTCCGTGCTCGCCGAGGAAGCCATAAAAGCCGCAGTTAAGGACTATTATGACAAGAACGGCATCGAGTATGACCGCAGCAAGTTCCCCGAGTGCGGGGACTGCGACGGCTGCAGCTGCCGCATGGTATAAAACTATGATGGTATCAAGCCGCGGCAGATATGCCCTGCGCGTCATGGCGGATCTTGCGGAAAACGAAAAGGACGGCGTGTTCATCCCGTTAAAAGAGATAGCCGAGCGCGAGGAGCTCTCTCTCAAGTATCTCGAGAGCATTATGACAACGCTCTCAAAGGCGGGGCTCGTCGAGGGCGCGCACGGAAAGGGCGGGGGATACCGCCTGAAAAGAAAGCCGGAGGAATATAGAGTCAGCGAGATTCTGAAGCTTACCGAGGGCTCGCTTGCGCCCGTCTCGTGCGTTGAGGGCGGCTGCGCCCCGTGCGAGAATGCAGGCTCGTGCCGTACCCGCACGATGTGGACAAAGCTCGATAAGCTCATCAACGACTTCTTCGACGGCATAACGATAGCCGACCTGATGATAAAATAACAAGACGACCGTCGGGTGAAATTCCGACGGTCGTTCGGTTATTTGAAAGTCAGCTTTGGCTCTTTATCTTCCTGCTTATTAATATTGCCGCGGCAATGCAGAGTGCGGACTCGCAAAGGATAAGCAGGAGGTTCACTCCGTTTATCATTATCGCGTCTGCCGTAATAAAAGCCTCCGACGCGAGAATGAACAGAGCCATAAACAGACGGGTGTGCCGCTTCGGAAAAATGATGTTTCCGATTGCGAGCGAACACGCAAAAGCCGCGCACCAGAACAGCGCGATTTTTATATTGAAGTATTTTACGGCAAGGACGGAAAAAATATAGTATGCCAAAAGCATCGGCAGCATGAACGACGACAGGAGAACGGACAGCTGTTTGCGGCTGCTTGAAATATAAATTATCGCCGTTCCGATAACGAGCCATATTGCAAACCCGGAGGTCAGCAGCCCGAAAAATGAAAATATGCTGTTTGCATAGGCGATGTCGCCGTATTTTGCCAATATTCCGAAGACCGCGCCTGCGATTATCATGAAGAGGGGATTGCGAAAAATTTTTATCGCTTTGTCCATTTGACACCTCTAAAAAATCAAGCCGCACTGTCTGATGCGGCTTGCTGTTTGTTTACAGATTCAGGAAATCTTTTCTGTATTTGACTCCGAAGAACTCGGCGAGCTCCTGCATCTCGCTGTCCTTTATCGTGTTGATCCTCGGCATATGCGCCGTGAGCATATATATCTGTGCGGCCTTTTCGACCGTCTCGATAAGACCGAAGGTCTCGTCCATTGTCTTGCCCGCGCCGTAGATTCCGTGCATTCCCCAGATGACGAGGCGAAACTCCTTCATCTTCTCGGCTGTCGCTTCACCTATGCTGTTCGTGCCGCAGAGCATCCACGGCAGAACGCCGACGCCGTCCGGGAAAACCACTATGCACTCGGTGCACATCTCCCAAAGGGTGTGGGTTATCTTTTTCTCGTCGAGCTCGTGGATGTAGTTCATGGCGAGCGTATTTGTCGGGTGGCAGTGCATGACGACTCTGTTCTCCGGCTCAACACCGAGACGCGCCATATGGCTCATCAGGTGAGCGGGCAGCTCACTTGTGAATCTGCCGCCGTCGGAGTAGCCCCAGAGAAGCTTCGCGGTAGTGCCGTCCTCGGCGATTCTTATTATGCCGAGATTGTTTTCGGGGTCGAACTGAACATTCTTGAAATATTTGCCCGTTCCCGTGACAATGAATATCTTGCCGATAAGCGGCTTCGCGTCAAAGCCGGTCGGAATGGTTCTGATGACCTTGCCGAGGTCGAGATATTCGCCGACTTCCTTTTCGTCGAGCATATAGCTTATGTTTCCGCCGTTTCTCTCGTCCCAACCGAGGCGGTACATATTGGCGGTGGTCTGCATCATTTCCTGCACAAAGGGCGCAGTCAGAATGTCTTTCATTTTCTTGCCTCCAGTGTATTCTTTTCGTAGTCGAGTATGGGCGATATATAGTCGCAAGGAACATTTTCGCGCCTGAGATATTCGTCCCAGATGTCTCCGAACGGCGCTGTTTTCATGTCCTCCTGCAAAACCATGAGCTCCGTGAAGCGGCTCTCGTCCTGCAGCGCTTTCATTCTCTCGTTCGGCTCAAGCAGAGCGAGAAGCAGAGCCTTGTGTACGCTCCTTATTCCCGTGACCCATGCGGATATCCTGTTTATAGAAGCGTCGAAATAGTCGGTCGCTATGAACACTCTGCCGAGTGCGTCGTTTCGGACTATCTCTTTCGCTATCTCTTTAGTCTCGTCGTCGAGGATAACAACGTGGTCGCTGTCCCATCTGACGCCGCGCGTGACGTGCAGGGCGATGCGGTCGTTAAAAAGGAGCATGGAGGATATCTTATCCGATACGACTTCGGTCGGGTGATAGTGGCCGTTGTCCATAAGGGGAGTTATGCCCTTTGAGGCGACATAGTTCATGCAGAACTCGGCGGAGCCGACGGTATAGGACTCAAGCCCGATTCCGAAAACCTTCGATTCAAGGCAGACGAAAACCTTTGACTTATCATAAGGTACGGAGAGTATTTCGTCAAGAGAAGCCTTAAATCTCTTGCGCGGCGAGAGCCTGTCCGCGGGGATATTCTTATATCCGTCGGGAATCCAGATGTTCATAAGGCAGGGGACGCCCGTCTCGTTTGCGAAATATTCCGATATTTCTATGCAGCGCTTGCCGTGCTCTATCCAGAAACGGCGAACATTTTCGTCGGGCGAAGAGAGCGTGAGATTGTCTTTAACCATGGGATGCGAGAAGAAGGTGGGATTAAAGTCTATCCCCATGCCGCGTTCCTTTGCGAACTTTACCCACTTTTCAAAGTGGCGCGGCTCTATCTTGTCGCGGTCGGCGAACTCGCCGTCTTCGAATATGGCGTAGCTCGCATGAAGATTGAGCTTCTTTCTGCCGGGCATGAGACTTGCGGCGAAGTCGAAGTCCTGCATCAGCTCCTCGGGCGTGCGCGCCTTGCCGGGGTAGTTGCCGGTGGTCTGTATTCCGCCGGAGAGCGCCTGTTTCGAGTCGAAGCCCGTAACGTCGTCGCCCTGCCAGCAGTGGACGGAAACCGCCGTGCTGCGGAGCGCTTCTATAGCTTTTTCGGTGTCAACGCCGAGGGAAGCATATATCTCTCTTGCGCTTTCGTATCTGGTCATAATTCTCCTCCTTTTATCCTTAAACACAATCAAAGTTTATCACAAAAAACGGCGGGAACAATGCTTATTCAGAATAAAAATTTTTCTTTACTTATTTCATACAGATAGCTATAATATTGTTGGACTAAAGCTGTGCATATGCACGCAAAAATATCGAAAAAAGGTGATAATAATGAATACTGTTGAGATAACAGCGATAGTTGCGGCGTCCGTTCTCCTGTTTGCCGGAATAGTTTTCGGCATAGTAAGCTATGTTGTCTTCTATGAGGTCATAGCTCGAAAAGCAAAAATACCCGGGAAGATGGATGCCGACGCAAAAAAGAAGATGATGGAGACAAATCCCGAAAAGTTCCTTCCCGATCCCCGCGAGGAGTGGCTCAATGAGCAGACCTTTGAAAATTACTCCATAACCAATGCGGATGGAAATAAGCTCAAAGGCTATCTTCTGAAGGCGGACAAGCCGTCCGACGTCTATGTCTTTGCAAGCCACGGCTATCGCTGCTGGGGCAAGCGCGAGTTCAGGCTCATGACAAAGTTCTATCACGACCTCGGCTTTAACGTCTTTATCGTTGACCATCAGGCTCACGGCGAGAGCGAGGGCAAATATATCGGCTTCGGCTCGCATGAGTCTCGAGACGGTATGCAGTGGCTCAGGTTTATTAACGATACCTTCGGCAGTGATATTCAGATAATCCTGCACGGCGTGTCTATGGGCTGCGCCACCGTCACCTTGATGAGCGGCAACCCAGATCTGCCGAAGAATGTAAAGTTCACCGTCGCCGACTGCGGTTATACAAGCCCGTGGGCGGAGTTCGATTATCAGCTCAAAAACGCCCATGTTCCTTCTTCGCCTCTGCTTGACGGCGCTAACTTCTTCAATAAGCGCATTGCAAAATACGACTTCAAAAAGGTTGACTCGGTCGAGAGCGTCAAGCACGCGCAGGTTCCCATGCTCTTTATCCACGGCACAAAGGACGATTTTGTTCCGACCTATATGGTCAACGAGCTCTATGACGCGTGCAGCAGCGACAAAGATATACTCCTTGTCGAGGGCGCGGGTCACGCCGAGAGCTACCCGACCGACTCCGCCGCATACGAGGCTAAGGTCAGGAGCTTTATCGATAAGTATATCACAGTTCCGTCAAAGGCGTAATTGCGTCTCTCCGAATTAAAAACAAAAAGTGCTCCCGGTTTTTTAAAATAATCGGGAGCATTTCTTATTTTTTCTTAGGGCTAGGCAGCTCGTCGTATATCGCTTCAAACAGATCTTTCAGAAATTCTTTGTCCTCGATGTTATCGACCGAGAGCATCGGCTTCGCGCCGTCATAAGGCAGCTCCTCCGAAGCGTCGGGCATCATCCTGCGCGCCGCCTTGACGGGCTTTACGAGAAGCCTGTTGTCATATATCCCGCCTATTACTTTTCCGCGAAAATACAGTATGTATTCGCCCATCATAGCACGGCTTGTCACGTCGCCTGTCTCGCTCAGCTGCTCGAGCACATAGTCGAGATATTCTTTGCTCGATGCCATTTTATTTTTTCCTGCTTTCTTCGTAGGCCTGCTTTTCGGCGTTGAACTGCTCGGGTCTCTTGAGATAGTCGCGGTTAAAGCGTCTGCCGACCGTTATGCTGCCGTCGCGGAGAATTTCCGTCACCGTCACACCCTGCATCCATTTTTCCTCCGGCCAGCCGAAGTTTGTGCCCATGGTGTAGGTCTCATATCCGCTGCATTGGCTGTATATAAAGCATATTCCCTTGTAGTTTGCGCAGAAGTCGTTGATATGGTCGTGACCGCAGTAGACAGCCTGCGTGCTTCCGAGCTCGCATATGGCGTCAAACATTCCGCTGTTGAACGGCGAGCAGCCGACGGATTCATACATCCCTCCGTAGAAAATCTTCGCCTCGCCCGTCGGGATATACTGTCCGTTCTCGTCTAACTTCATAACGTGCTCGAACTCCGGCAGGGGAATGTGGAAATACATCATAGACTTGACTTTCCCGTATTTTTCCTCTGTGCTTCGTACGCAGTTTTTGTACCACTCTATCTGCTCGGGCTTTAAGAAATCATAGCCCTTCATATCCTCGGGTACGCCGTAATCTTTATAATATCTCTCACGTATATCGCGCCCCGAATCAAATAAATAGAGACTCTGGAGCAGTGAATTTTCGCCGTTTTTGATGTCTATTCTGTAATTGCCGTAGCCGTAGAGACTGTCATTTCCGTGGAGCGCAAGGCAGTGCGGATAGCGTCTCACGGAGTCGAGCATAAGCCACTTGTAGAAGCCCTTTTCCTCGCGTACCTCGTGATTGCCGAACACAATAGCCCAGTAGACCCCGGTCTTTTCCATGAACCGCGCAAACTGAACCGAGTCAAGCTGCTGATATTTTGAAAGTATAACGTCGCCCGTGAATATCACAAGGTCGGGCTTTGCCTGGGAGATGTGATTCGCAAGCATCTGCATCGTCTTGCGGCGCAGAGAGGGAGTGTCGCCGAGGTGGAGGTCGGTCGCGGTGAGAATGCGAAACGGCTTGTCCGAATATGTGCCGTCCTTGTTGAACTTGCCGATAGTGACGCTCTCTCCGTCTCTTTCGATTATTTTAACGCCCGTCTCGGCGGGAACGATATTCACATTTTTTTCAAACAGCCAGTCGCGCCTGTCCTTCGGGAGCAGGGGATATGCGAGACTGTAAAGCTCGAGTCCGAGCGCGTTGAGATTGCGTCTGCAAAAAGCGGCAAAAGGGTGCATTTTATAAAGACCTCGCTTGATATTTTTATTGATTATATCATCTGTGCGTTCTAAAATCAATCTCTTATATATTACTTTGCCCGATTTATAAAAAGTAATATATTTTTCTTTTACGGTTATAACTATATATAGAGTATAAAAAATTGACAAAACTTTGTTGATTTAAAGCCGCAGTGATGATATAATAAACAATCGAAACGGACGCGTGAGTCATATATAGGAGATATATAGGAGGTTTTACCATGAAGAGGACCCTTGCGGTGCTTCTCGCGGTGCTTATGATATTCGGCTGCGCCGCTCTTACCGCATGCAACAAAACCGGTCTTGTGAACGACAGAGACGATGCTCAAATAATTTCGGCAGACGAAATAGCCGACACCATGACCTCGAAAGACGGAAAATACGAGATAGCGATGGTCACAAATGTCGGCAGGCTCAAGGATAAGTCTTTTAACCAGGGCACATGGGACGGAGTAAAGACCTTTGCCTATCAAAACGGCAAATCATATAAATATTATCAGCCGAGAAACGGCAATAAGGCCTCGGATGACGACAGATACAATGCTTTCATTGAGGCTATAAGCGGCGGCGCAAAGATAATCGTCGCCACCGGCTACGAGCAGGAAAAGGCTCTCAAGCGCGCCGCTGCGGAGAATCCCGATACGAAGTTTGTCTTTGTTGACGGATATGTGCTCACGGACGGCAACGGAAAAACTCTCTCGAATGTCGCTGCAGTCTCCTTCATGGAGGAGCAGTGCGGCTATCTTGCGGGCTATGCCGCCGTTACCGAGGGTAATACAAAGCTCGGCTTTGTCGGCGGCGGAGCGGGCAACAATCCGTCCGTCAACAGATTCGGCTACGGCTTTGTGCAGGGCGCAAACGACGCTGCCGAGATAACGGGCGCTTCCGTCGAGATGAAGTACAGCTATCTCTACGGAGACAGCTTCTCCGCGTCGCCCGAGCTTCAGAAAATGGTCAACGGATGGTACAAGTCCGGCACGCAGTGTGTGTTTTCCTGCGGCGGAGAAATGTGCGATTCCGTCTTTGAGGCCGCCTCGGACAATAACGGCAAGTCTATAGGCGTCGATGTCGATCAGTCCTCCGTCTCCGATACGGTCATAACCTCGGCTATGAAAGGACTGAGCGCCGCCGCGCAGAAGGTGCTTACCTCTTTCTATGCTGGCAAATGGATGCTCGTCGGCGGACTTATGTCCAATCTCGGCGTTGACGATAACGCCGTCGGTCTGCCTTTTGCAACCTCAAAGTTTGAAAAGCTCACCGGGAGCGAGTATGCCAAGCTTGTCAATTCCATGAAGAGCGGCGGAACGCTCACGGTAAAAAACGATTTTTCCGCTTTCCTTGCGGGCGAGGAGACTTTTGAAAACGTCGCCGTAAGCTTCGTAAAATAAGCAGTTTTAAGGGAGCCTTGGCGCGTTGAACGTTGAGGCTCCCTTGAGTTTATAACTTCAGCATTTGTCAAACGACGGGTTGAACGAATAGTAGTTCTTCGAGTTGAGTCTGTCTGTGACGGTGCGCAGCCCCTCGCCGAAGCGCTGGAAGTGGACTACCTCGCGCTCGCGCAGGAATTTTATCGGGTCGCGGACATCCGGGTCGTCAACAAGGCGCAGAATATTGTCGTAGGTTACCCGCGCCTTCTGCTCGGCAGCCATGTCCTCCATAAGGTCGGCTATTGTGTCGCCCTTTGACTGCATGGATCCCGCGCTGTACGGCATACCGTTTGCCCCGGCGGGGTATACTCCCGCGGTGTGGGTGACGAAATATGCTTCAAATCCGCCCTTCTTTATCTCCTCCGGCGTAAGATTTCTTGTGAGCTGGTGGACTATCGCGCCTATCATTTCGAGGTGTCCGAGCTCCTCCGTGCCGATATCGGTGAGCAGTCCCTTGAGCTGAGCGTAGGGCATGGTGAAGCGCTGACTGAGATAGCGCAGCGACGCGCCCAATTCTCCGTCGGGCCCGCCGTATTGGTCGAGTATTATTTTCGCGTATTTCGGGTTCGGATTTGCTATTTTAACGGGATATTGAAGCTTCTTTTCATATACAAACATCAGCAGCCACACTCCTCTTCATCCCACGGCCACGGGTTCTTGAGCCACTCGGCGCCCGTTGCATCGAGCGCCGTGAGCGAGCCGAATTGAGATTCATATTCGCTTTTTAATGCCCTGTAACGCGCGTCGCACTTTTTAAACAGTGCAAGCGCCTGGAGATCGGACGGGTGAGTGTCGAGATAGAGATGCAGCTCCCACTGCGTGAATTGGGCGGCGCTCAACCGCCTGAGCATGGTCTCGCGCTTAGTCATCTCAAGCACCTCGCAGGGTTGAACGGCTTGTTGAGAACGGGAAACAGCGTGCCGACTTCAAAGGCTTTCATCTCGTCGTATACGCTTATATCCGTCTGCATGGGAACATATGCCATGGCGACACTGTATTCCTCCGGAAACGGAGTCGCCGCCTCGCGCATGGGGCAGGAGCAGCCCCCGACGCTTCGGGTGTTATAATTCATATCAAAACATTACTCCTTTAGCTTGCTTTTTATGAGGAATCCCTCTGTACATCATATGATTTGTACGGATTTTTGACAAAGCCCCGCGCTTTGCTTTTGCCGCAGAAAATACAACGGAGGAACGGAAAATGGACATCAGAGAAATTCTTAAAAAGGTCGATCACACCCTGCTCGGAGTAACCGCCGGCTGGAGCGATATCGAGCAGATACTCATCGACGCCGAGAAGTTCGGCACGGCGAGTGCGTGTATCCCGCCCGCGTTTGTCAAAAGAGCGAAGGACTATGTCGGTGACAAGGTGAAAATATGCACCGTTATAGGCTTCCCCAACGGCTATAACACTACCGCCGTCAAGGTCTTTGAGACAAAGGACGCAGTGGAAAACGGCGCGGATGAGATAGATATGGTTATAAATGTCGGCGAGCTCAAGTCCGGCAATACCGTCTATGTCGAAAATGAGATAAAGGCGGTTCGCGCCGCGTGCGAGGGAAAAATTCTGAAGGTCATTATCGAAACCTGCCTGCTTACCGAGAACGAGAAGATAGCAATGTGCGATATAGTCACGCGCTCCGGTGCCGACTATATAAAGACTTCGACCGGCTTCTCGACGGGCGGCGCAACTTTCGATGATATAAAGCTCTTTTCGGAGCATATAGGAAGCAATGTAAAAATGAAAGCCGCAGGCGGCATCAGCAGCCTTGACGACGCCGAGAGATTCATATCCCTCGGCTGTGACAGGCTCGGCACGAGCAGAATTGTCAAGCTCGCCAAGGGTCTTGATGCGTCCGGATATTGAAAGGAGAGTCAATATGTCAACAGCACACAATACCGCGAACAAAGGCGACTTCGCCAAAACAGTCATCATGCCCGGTGATCCTTTAAGAGCAAAGTATATCGCCGAAACTTTTCTCGACGACGCCCGCCTCGTAAACAATGTCAGAGGCATTCAGGGCTATACCGGAACATATCACGGCAAGCCCGTCTCGGTTATGGCTTCCGGTATGGGTATACCGTCGATGGGCATTTACTCCTATGAGCTTTTCAATTTTTACGATGTGGACAATATTATCCGCGTAGGCTCGGCGGGCGGCATAGCTCCCTCTCTGAAGCTGCGCGACGTGGTCATAGGAGCGGGCGCGTGCACAAACTCGAATTTTGCCCACCAGTACGGTCTGCCCGGCGTATTTTCGCCGATAGCGTCGTTCTCCCTGCTCGAAAAGGCGGTGGCCGCCGCGAGAAAAACGGGCAAGGAGCCCGTAGTCGGCAATATAGTCTCGTCCGATACCTTCTATGAGGATATCCCGAGCTTTGAACTGTGGCAGAAAATGGGTGTTTTGGCCGTTGAGATGGAGGCGGCAGCGCTCTATATGAACGCCGCACGCTCCGGCAAAAACGCGCTGTGCATCTGCACCATATCCGACCTGCCCATGAACAAGGAGAGCGGAGAATGCTCGCCCGCAGAGCGCGAGCAGAGCTTCAACGAAATGATAGAAATAGCTCTCAATACTCTTTAAACGGGGTGATACCCTTGAAAACAAAGCGAGTTTTTCTTATAGTCCTCGATTCCTTCGGTGTCGGCGAGCTTCCCGATGCCGCGAAATACAATGACTGCGGAAGCGATACCTTCGGCGCGGTCAGCCGCTCGGAATGCTTCGATGTGCCGAATATGAAGTCCCTCGGACTTTTCAATATCGACGGGGTATCGCCAAAGGGTGCGGTCGCGTCTCCGCGCGGCGCATTCGGCAGAGCTGCCGAGTGTTCGGCGGGAAAGGACACGACGACGGGTCACTGGGAGATTGCGGGAATAGTCTCGGAAAAGCCCATGCCTACCTTCCCGAACGGATTTCCGCAGTATGCGATAGACGAGTTCTCGCACCTGACGGGGCGCGGAGTGCTCTGCAATAAGCCGTATTCCGGCACGCAGGTCATTCTCGACTACGGCAGGCAGCATATGGAGACCGGCGATCTCATAGTCTATACTTCGGCGGACAGCGTATTTCAAGTTGCCGCCCACGAGGATATAGTCCCGCTCGAAGAGCTTTACGGTATCTGCCGCAAGGCGCGCGGTATGCTCAAAGACGAGCTCGCTGTGGGCAGGGTCATAGCCCGCCCGTTTAAGGGCGAATATCCGAACTTTTACAGAACCTCGGGCAGGCATGATTTCTCGCTTGAACCGACCGGGGAGACGATGCTCGACAGGCTGAAAAATTCGGGCTTCGATGTAATATCGGTCGGCAAGATAAACGATATTTTTGCCTCCCGCGGCATCACGGACCACAGGGGGATAAACAAAGACAACGCCGACGGCATGGAGAAAACCCTCGAGCTTCAAAACGAGGATTTCAACGGGCTCTGCTTTGTCAATCTCGTCGATTTCGATATGCTCTACGGGCACAGGAACGATGTTGACGGCTACGCGAAAGCGCTGACGGAGTTTGACTGCCGTCTCGGAAAATTCCTTGAAAATATGCGTCCCGACGATGTGCTCATAATAACCGCCGACCACGGCTGCGATCCCTCGACCGCAAGCACCGACCATTCGCGCGAATATATCCCTATAATAGTTTACGGCAATAAGGTTAAAGTGGGGATTAATATCGGAACCCGCCCGACCTTTGCCGATATTTCCGCTTTTGTGCTCGATTGCTTCGGCTTGCCCGCGCTTAAAAGCGGAGAGAGCTTTCTGCGGGAGGTGTCGGACGTATGACCGACAATGAGCGTAATGCGCTGTTTTCTCAAGCTTCAGACGCGCGCGCAAATTCGTATTCTCCCTATTCCGGATACAGCGTCGGCGCGGCGCTTCTCTGCTCCGACGGGTCGGTATATACGGGCTGCAATATCGAAAATGCCGCGTATACTCCGACAGTCTGCGCCGAGCGCACGGCCTTTTTCAAAGCCGTTTCAAGCGGAGAACGCGACTTTTGCGCAATAGCCGTTGCCGGGGGAAAAGAAGGTGTTGAATTTTGCACTCCCTGCGGCGTATGCCGTCAGGTCATGGCGGAATTCTGCAATACGGAAACTTTTGAAATAATCTGCAACACGGAAAACGGATTGCGTTCGTTTAAGCTCAAAGAACTTTTGCCCGGCTCATTCGGACCGGCAAATTTAAAACAGGAGAATCAGCCTTGAAAAATTTTCGGCGTATAACAGCGACGCTTTGCGCATTGGCGATGTTTTTTAGTCTCTGCGCCTGCGCAAAACACGAAAAATACGAAGCGGTGTTCATTACCGATGTCGGCGATATATATGACAGGTCGTATAATTCCGTGGTTTGGGACGGAGTAAAAAGCTACGCCGCCGATTACGGAGTCAGCTGCAAATATTACAGACCGTCTCAGCGCGGCACGACTTACTTCTTCAGAGCTATAAGAAAAGCGATAAAGCACGGCGCAAAGGCGGTGGTCTGCCACGGAGACGAGTTCCGCGACGCCGTAGTAAGAGCGGCCGAGCGTTGGAAGGATGTAAAGTTTATAATTGTCGACAGCACGGAGAAGGACTTGCCCGACAATGTGCTCGCCGTCAGCTATTCCACTCTCGACGCGGGATATCTTGCGGGATATGCCTCTGTTTTTAACGGCTTTCAGCGTCTCGGATTTCAGGGCAGCTATCCGTCGGATAATTATGTCAATTACTGCTTCGGCTTTATACAGGGTGCGGAGCGCGCCGCAGAGGATATGAACCTCGGAGCCGTGTCGGTCGATATAAAGGTGAGATTTCTCAAGACCGACGAAACCGAGCTCGATGCCGAAGCGCGCGCAAAGCTCTGGTATTCTACCGGCACGCAGGCGATTTTTGCCTGCGGCACGAAAGTATTTGCCGCGGTTGCAAGTGCGGCTGAACGCAACATAGGCAGCTGGGTCATAGGCGCCGATACCGATAAATCCTATGTGTCGGACGCTGTTTTGACAACTGCGGAAAAGTCGGTCTCCATGAGCGTTTACAGGGCTCTCGAGTCGGTGAAAAACGGCAGCTTCAGCGGCGGACGCTCCGTGAAATTCGGCATAGCCGACGACGGTGTGCGGCTTGATCTTTCGCGTTCGGCATTTAATCTGTTTACACAGTCGGATTACGATGCTATAGTAGCGCGTATCAAGGCCGATCCGACAATGATATCGTCGCTGGTCACGGCCGATGACGCAAAAAGTACAGTCCTCGGCGATGAGAGTGAGCTGTCCTCGCTTTTCTCGCTCAACTGTGTAATTCTTTCCGTTAACTGAGGTGAGCTTTTTATGTATATGCCCGAACTTATTCGCAAAAAGCGCGACGGCGGCGAGTTGACCGCCGAAGAAATATCTTATATAATAAACGGCTGTGTCTCCGAGGAGGTGCCGGACTATCAGCTCTCGGCGTTCGCCATGGCGGTGTTTTTCCGCGGAATGACCAAGGCCGAGACGGTGGCTCTCACGCTCGCCATGCGCGATTCGGGCGATAAGGCCGATTTGAGCGGGATAAGCGGCGTCAAGGTCGATAAGCATTCGACGGGCGGCGTCGGCGACAAAACCACGCTCATAGTGGCTCCCATAGTCGCGGCGTGCGGTGTTAAGGTAGCAAAGATGTCCGGCAGGGGACTCGGACACACAGGCGGAACGGTCGACAAGCTCGAAGCTATTCCGGGTTTCCAAACCTCGATATCCCCGCAGAAAATGCGTGAAACCGTTGAATCGTGCGGCTTGAGCGTCACGGGTCAGAGCGGAAATATGTGCCCTGCGGACAAAAAACTGTACGCTCTGCGCGACGTTACCGCCACCGTTGACAGCATACCGCTCATAGCCTCGAGCATAATGAGCAAGAAGCTTGCCGACGGCTCGGACTGCATTCTCCTCGACGTAAAAACGGGGAGCGGTTCGTTTATGAAAACTCTCGACGATTCCCGTCTGCTTGCGCGAACAATGGTCGATATCGGTAGGGGAGCGGGAGTTAAGACCGCCGCTTTAATAACAAATATGGACGCCCCGCTCGGAAAAGCGGTCGGCAATTCGCTCGAGGTTATCGAGTCTGTCGATATACTTAAAGGCAATACTTCCGGCGACCTTTGGACTGTCTGCCGCGAGCTCTCGTGCAGAATGCTTATGCTTGCAGGCATAGGAGACAGAGAAAAATGCGCCGAGCTCGTTGATGAGGTCATCAAGGGCGGAGAAGCTCTCAGACGCTTTGAAATGATGGTTAAGTCGCAGGGCGGCGACGTCTCGTATATAGAGAACACCTCAAAATTCGAAAAAGCCTCTTTCTCCCGCGAGGTGTATGCGCCCGCGGACGGATATATAACTCATATGGATTCCGAGAATATAGGCCTGACCGCCGTTTTGCTCGGAGCTGGCAGAGAGAAAAAAGAGGACGATATAGACCCTGCGGCGGGTATTGTGATATCCGCCAAAACAGGCGATTTTGTAAAGCGCGGAGAACTGCTCGCAACGCTTTTCTCTAATGACAAAAGCCGCCTTGACGGCGCGGAGACCCGCTATCTCTCGGCCGTCTCTATAGGCGCACAGAAGCCTGCGGCGCAGCCGATGATACTCGATTACATCGACTGATGTTCGACTTGAGCAGACCCTGATTCTTTTTTCGGAGTGACTATGAATAGCTTCAAAAGAAAAATAAAAAGAATATTGCGCCGTATGCTCGGCAAATACGAGCCGCCGAAGCATAAACGCTTCGACCGACTGCCTGACGATGTAAAGGCGGCAGTCGAAAGCAGAGGGCTTGTGACAGACGGATTTATAAAAGTTGTTGAAAGCGATATGGATTTCGACGGCTGCTATCTTACTGCGTGGACGGCTCTTGACAGCGAGGGTATATATTTCATCCTCGGGGACGAAAAAGTAGCAAAAAAGCGCGGAAGCAAGAAAATCAAAGCGGAATACGAGCTCAGAGAGATTCGCTCCTATCCGCTCTCCGATTTTGATTCGCTAAAATGCGAGCAGTATGTTTCCACGGCTCGTCTCATAGCCGAAAAGGACGGCGACGACATAGGGCTGATAAAATTCAGCCTCAACTTTCTCGGCGCTTACGATGAGCTCTGCAAGGCGTTTAACAGCTTAAAAAGCGGAAAGCCGATATTGAAGAATGACGGAGACAGTAAGGACGGCGGAGTCTGCCCTAAGTGCAAAAGACCTTATCCGCCCGGGCGCAATTCCTGCCCCAAGTGTGACAAAAACGAATCGACGGTCAAGCGCCTGTTCTCGTTTTTCGGCGGCTATAAGCTTCAAATGACGCTAATTGTTGCGGCGATACTTATAAGCACGGCAATTAATATGGCAATGCCGCAGATAAGCACAAAGGCGCTCTTCGACAATGTTTTGAGCAATGTCGGTTCAACTCCCGCGCAGCAGCTGTTTGTTACGCTCGGCTACTTAATAGGTGCGGTTGTCGGCATGAAGCTGCTGGGACTTTTGATGACGGTGTCGTTCCAGTTCCTTATGGGCAGCATAATGCCGCGCGTCATATATGATATAAAGGTCAAGATATTCGCCGCCATGCAGCGCCTGTCCGTCAGCTTTTATTCGTCCAAACAGACGGGCTCGCTCATGGAGCGCGTGACAAGGGATTCCAATAATATCTATTGGTTTTTTGTCGACGGACTGCCCTATGTCATAACGAATATTATAACCGTTGTCGGCGTCCTGATAATCATGTTCGTTATGTCGTGGAAGCTGGCACTTCTCTGCTGTGCTGCGGCTCCGATATTTCTTATACTGCTCATCTTCGGCAGCAAATTTTTCAGAATACTGCATCACAGGAGCTGGGCGCGCAACGCGAGACTCACCTCAATGGTCAGCGACAATATCAACGGTCAGCGCATAATAAAGGCTTTCTCGAAAGAGGATGAGGAGCTCGACCGCTTTGATAAGGTCAGCGGCGACCTCTATGATGCGGATTTGAAGTTCAACAATTCGGAAGCTACGTTTTTTCCGCTGTTGACCGTAGCGCTCTCGGTTCTCGCCGTGTTCATGCTGACCTGCGGCGGACTAATGGTTGCGAAAGGTGAAATGACCGTCGGCACGCTCCTTAATTTTACGATATATCTCACCATGCTCGTCGGCCCCATCGACTTTCTGTCGTGGGTCTCCAACTGGTGGGCGCGGTGCGTGGATTCGGCTCAGCGCGTGTTCGAAATAGTGGACGCTCAGCCCGAGATAGTCGAAAAAGAACATCCGATAGATATAGGTGAGGTGCGCGGAGATATCGAGATTTCAAGTCTCGAATTTGAATATGAGCCCGCGCGTCCCGTAATAAAGAATCTTGACCTCAAGGTGAACGCAGGTCAGATGCTCGGAATAGTCGGCAAGACCGGAGCGGGCAAAACAACAATAGCCAATTTGATAGCGCGTCTCTATGACCCTAAAGCAGGGTGCGTCAAAATCGACGGAGTCGATGTGCGCGACCTGCCGCTTGATATTATCAGAAGGAATGTCGGGCTCGTGTCGCAGGACATCTATCTGTTTATAGGCACAATAGCCGACAATATCCGCTACGCGAAGCCGAATGCCGCAATGGAAGAGATAATCGCCGCAGCAAAGGCCGCAAGCGCGCACGACTTTATTATGAAGCTGCCCGATGCCTATGAGACGCGCGTCGGAGCGGGCGGTCATGACCTCTCGGGCGGCGAACGGCAGAGAATATCAATAGCCAGAACGATAATCCAAAATCCGCGCATACTCATCCTCGATGAGGCTACCGCGGCCATGGATACCGAGACCGAGCGCAATATCCAGTATTCTCTTACCAAGCTCATGCAGGGCAGAACTACGGTTGCCATTGCGCACCGCCTCTCGACCCTGCGCGACGCCGATATGCTCGCAGTTATAAGCGAGGGCGAGGTTGTTGAATGCGGCAGCTATGCCGAGCTTCTCAAAAAGCGCGGCGAGTTCTATAAGCTATATAAAATACAGGCCGAGGCTCTCAAGGCTGTCGGCATAATCGATTGAGGAGGGTTAAAATGGGAGAGCTCAATACTATGTCAATTAACTTCCTTGACCCCGAAAAGTGCAAATTCTATCTGAATCCGAACGGCTTTGCAGCCCTGAAAACCGAGGACAAAGACTACCGCCGCGTGCGGCTTCTCCGAACCTTGCCTCTGCACAGACCGTTCGAGTATATCAGCGTCAGCGATATGGACAAAAATGAGATAGGCATAATAAAAAACGCCGCCGATTTCCCGAGCGAAAGCAGGGAGATAATCGAAAAAGACCTTGCGGCGCGCTACTATTGCCCCGAAATATCGCAGATATATTCGATAGAAGAGAAGATGGGCTCGTTTTACTTTGACGTGTCGATAGACGGCTTCAAAAAGACCTTCGGCGTAAAAGATATCAGCCGCAATGTCAAAATGCTCGATTCGGGTTCCGTTATGTTCAACGACTCCGACGGCAACCGATTCATTATTCCCGATATCAACGCCCTCAAGCCGAGAATGCGCAGGAAGATAGAGCCGTTCTTGTATTGAGTTTGCCGAAATCTTAAAGAAAGGAGCGGCTGCGCGCCGTGCGGTTAAAAACCATGACCGAGGTAAAATATGACCTTGATTTAAATTCAAAGCCGTGCCGCGGTGTTCTGCGGTATAAAGACGGCGCAGTTTACGCGCTCGAAGACGGCAAAGAGGTGTTTTCTCTCTCTCTTAAAAATATAGGCGAGCTTGTGCAGTATACCGATGTCGGCTGCGGAAGCCTTGAAATTTCCCCGTTTGCGGAGAAAAGCGGCTCGGATTACGACGGCGCCGAGAATATCACCGTCTGCCGCTTCTCGATGAGCGCCGCCGAGGATATAGGCGAATTCTGCAAGGCTGTGAATCACAGGATAAAAACAGGCGAGGAGCCCGAGCAGATAGCGGACAGCGCCGACAAATGCCCCGTCTGCGGCAGGCGCTATCCCAAGGGCACGGACGTCTGTATGTTCTGTGTCGATAAGAGCTACATATGGCGAAGGACTTTTAAAATGCTCCGGCAGTTTATTCCAAAGCTCCTTTTGTCAAGCGTACTCGTCACTTTTGCAAATCTTATGTCGGCAGTGCAGCCCGTGCTTCAAGGGAAGCTCGTTGACGGCTTCTCGTCCGCATTTTCCTCCGACGGACTCTCCGTAAATCAAAATATTATATTTATCGGCGTTGCCATGGCACTTACTTATCTGCTTGAAAACATCTTTCAGATATTTTCGGGGCGCACAGCAAACAGCGTCGGACTCGGATTTTCAAAATATCTGCGCTCCGTTGTCTATGACAGAGTTCAGCGTATGTCCGTCTCGTCCATGTCCCGAAAAACAGCGGGCGACTTGATAAAACGCGTCACGCGCGACACAAACACCGTTCAGAATTTCTTTGTCGATAAAGGACGCTATGCGCTCGAGCAGCTTATACTTTTCGTTGTAGTCGGAATATTTATGCTGCGCATGAGTCCGCTTTTGACCTTGCTTGCAATCATACCCGCGCCGTTTTGCATTATCACGCTCAACAGCTTCAAGCGGTACATCCATTTGCGCTATGATAAACAGTGGCGGTATGACAGCCGCGCAAATTCGATTCTCCACGATATAATCAGGGGTATCCGAGTTGTCAAAACCTTCGGCAGCGAAAAGCGCGAGGTTGCAAAGTTCTCGTCCGTGAGCAAGGATCTTGCGGATATCTCCGTCAAAAACGAGAGGACGTGGGCGGTTATCTTCCCTGTCATAGGCTTCCTTATGAACTCGGGAAACTTCCTTGTGCTCTATTTCGGCGGCAGAATGGTTATAAACGGCACGATGACCGCAGGCGAGCTTTGGAGCTTTGTGCTCTTGCTCTCCTATATCTATAAGCCGCTCGACTGGCTTGCAAATATGCCGCGCTGGATAGCGGAGGTAACAACGAGCCTTATAAAAATATACGAGGTTCTCGATGAAAAGCCGCAGGTCGGCAATTCGAAAAATGCCGGTAAATATCCTATAACGGGCGAGGTGGAGTTTGACTCCGTCGACTTCGGGTATAAGAGCTACGAGCCGGTGCTCAGGGATATAGATCTGAAGATAAATCCCGGTGAGATGATAGGCCTCGTCGGTCATTCGGGAGCGGGCAAGTCCACGATGATAAACCTCGTCATGCGCCTCTACGACGTTGACGGCGGAACGCTCAAAATAGACGGCAGGGATATCCGCGACTATGACCAGTATTACCTGCGCGAGAATATAGGCGTTGTGTTCCAGGAGACTTATCTTTTCTCCGGCACTATCTATGACAACATCTCCTATGCAAAGTCCGACGCGTCGCCCGAGGAGGTGTTCGCGGCCGCTAAGGCGGCAAATGCCCACGGCTTCATAATGGAGCTCAAGGACGGATATAATACAGTCGTCGGCGAAAACGGCTACAATCTTTCGGGCGGAGAGCGCCAGCGCGTGGCGATAGCCCGAGCGATACTGCGCGATCCGAAGATACTCATTCTCGACGAGGCGACGAGTGCGCTCGACCCCGAAACCGAGAGCTATATTCAGCAGGCGCTCGGCAGACTCACCGAAAACAGGACTACAATAGCCATTGCCCACAGACTCTCGACTCTGCGCCATGCGGATAGGCTCGTCGTCCTTGAAAACGGCAGAGTAGCCGAGGTGGGCACGCACGCGGAGCTTCTCAAAAGGCGCGGGGTTTATTATAATCTCGTCATGGCTCAGCGCCAGACCTCAAAGCTCACTTCCGAGGCGCAGGCAGCACTCGACAGACAGTAAATAAAGCGAAAAACACGGGAGAACAAAGCGAATTTTGTCTCCCGTGTTCTTTTTTTGTTAAATTGCTGTGAATTTGCCTTTTTGTCTTTACAGCTTGCGTAAAATAAAGTAAAATAGTAGCGGAAAAATATGTTTTTTTGAATGGAGGCACAAATATGGAGCTTGCGTATAAACGTATACTTCTGAAAATAAGCGGCGAGGTGCTCGCCGGCGGAAAGGGCATGGGTATTGATTACGATACCGTTCTCAATATCTGTTCCGCAGTCAAGGAATGCGTCGATATGGGCGTTGAGGTCGGTCTTGTTGTCGGCGGCGGAAATTTCTGGCGCGGACGCTCGAGCGGAGATATGGACAGAACCAGAGCCGACCATATAGGTATGCTCGCCACCGTCATGAACTCCCTCGCCCTCGCCGATGCCCTTGAGCATCTCAAGGTGCCCGTCAGAGTGCAGACCGCCATTGCCATGCAGCAGATAGCCGAGCCCTATATCCGCAACAGGGCAGTGCGCCATTTGGAAAAGGGCAGAGTCGTTATCTTCGGCTGCGGCACGGGCAACCCGTTCTTTACCACCGACACGGCAGCAGCCCTGCGCGCTCTCGAGATAGATGCCGATATCATGTTCAAGGCGACAAATGTCGACGGCGTTTATGACAAGGATCCCAACAAGTTTGAGGACGCGAAGAAGTATGACACTCTTTCATTTGACGAAATCCTCAGCCACGACCTCAGAGTTATGGACGGAACCGCAGCCTCTCTCTGCAGAGACAATTCCATACCGATTCTCGTCTTTAATCTTGATGACCCGCAGAATATCGTCAAGGCGATAAAGGGCGAGAATGTCGGAACAGTTGTAAAATAATCGGTGAAAGGCCGATAAAAATATGATCTTCTCTTCAAGAAAGGATTGAAATTATGGAAACAGTATTTCAAACAGCACGTGATAAAATGACCAAGAGCATCGCCTCGCTCAAGGGCGAGTACGGTACGATAAGAGCAAACAGAGCTACCGCGGCGGTTCTCGATAGGATAACTGTTGATTATTACGGCACTGCCACCCCGATAAATCAGCTTGCGGCTATCTCCGTAGTTGAGGCGAGAATCCTCTGCATTCAGCCCTGGGATGTTTCTACTCTGCATCCCATCGAGAAGGCTATCCAGACCTCCGACCTCGGAATTAACCCGCAGAACGACGGAAAGGTGATAAGACTTACTTTCCCGCCCCTGACCGAGGATAAGCGCCGCGAAATAGTCAAGGATGTCAAGAAGCTGGCGGAGGACTGCAAGGTTGCCGTTCGCTCTATCCGCAGAGACTGCATGGAAAAGCTCAAGAAGATGCAGAAGAACAGCGAAATAACCGAGGACGATCTCAAGTTCGGCGAGAAAGAGATACAGGATATCACCGACAAGTTCGTCAAAGAAGCGGACAGTGTTGCCGCAGAAAAAGAAAAGGAAATAATGGAAATCTGATTTGCTTCGGATTTTATTCGGCAAAAAGGCTGGGCGCTTTGGGCGGTCACGCCTTTTTGCCTAAAATACAAAAGGATTTTTGCCATGACAAAGACACCGGATAACGAGCATCTTCCGCAGCATGTTGCCATAATTATGGACGGCAACGGTCGCTGGGCCAAACAGCGCGGGCTTCCGCGCAGCGAGGGTCACAAGCAGGGCGCGAAGGTGTTCAAAAGAATATGCGAATATGCCGCAGATATAGGGATACGCTACGTGACATTCTACGCCTTTTCCACGGAAAACTGGCGCAGACCGCCAGAGGAAGTCAGCGGCATAATGAACCTTTTCAGAGATTACCTGCGCGAGGCCGAGGAGCGCGAGCAGGAGAATGCTCGGAAGGGTTTGAGAATAAGATATATAGGAGAGCGCGAGGGTTTGGCGGACGATATTCTCGAGCTTGTCGATGAGCTTGAACGCGGCTCTGCCGACAAAACCAGAACGACCGTAAACATCGCGATAAACTACGGCGGCAGAAATGAGATACTGTCTGCCTGCAAGCGTCTTGCCGAGCAGTGTGCTAGAGGGGAGCGCACGCCCGACAGTCTTACCGAGCAGGATATATCGGACAATCTCTATACGGCGGGTCAGCCCGACCCGGATCTTATAATCCGCCCCAGCGGAGAATTCAGACTTTCAAATTTCCTCATCTGGCAGGCTGCGTATTCGGAATTTATCTATTCCGATATCCTCTGGCCTGACTATACCGAGCAGGACTTTGACGCCGCTCTTGAGGAGTACGCACACCGCAGCAGACGCTTCGGAGGAGTCTGAAAATACTTTGATTGTGAGATGAAAGAAAGATGAAACAGCGCGTTATTACCGGACTTTTAGCCGCTCTTTTCGGAATTACGGTCCTTTCCCTTATGTTCACCCCTGTTTTGGGCATAGTTTTGGCAGCTGTGTCGTTTATAGCGTCCTACGAGATACAGCACGTTGCGAAGATAAAAAATAAGCTTCTGATGATAATCAACATGATTGTCGCCGCTTTTATGCCCGTTGCTCTTGAATACAAGCTCTTTGAGAAGCTGCCTTTCCCGACATATATCGTTGCGATAGTCTATGTCATACTTATGATGTTCATCATGCTCGGCAACTATGCAAAGACTAAATTTGAAGACGTTGTCATGTCTATGTTCTGCGGCGTTATCGTGCCGTATGTCATGACTACCATAATTCTTATCAGAGATCTCTGCCTGAGCCGTCCCGATCTGTTCCAGCAGTCGCAGGTATTCTTTATTATCTTTACGGCGCTGCTGTCCGCATGGCTCAACGACACGTTTGCGTATTTTGTCGGCAGCAAGTTCGGAAAGCACAAGCTCGCTCCGAACATCAGCCCCAAAAAGAGTGTTGAGGGCGCAGTCGGCGGCGTAGTTATAACTATGCTGTTTAATCTTGCATTCTTCTTTATTTTTGATTATTTCTTCTTCAAGAACGACACACTAAAGTGGTGGATGATTCCCGGAACCTCGATGTTCCTCTCCGCCATAAGCATAGGCGGCGACCTGTCGGCCTCCGTTATAAAGAGAAACTTCGGCGCGAAGGATTTCGGAACCATCTTCCCCGGTCACGGCGGAATTATGGACAGATTCGACAGCTACAGCTTCGTTATGCCGACTCTCTATGCCTTGATTTCACTGGTAATCAGTCTCGGAGCGTGATTATATGAAAAGCATGGTCATTCTCGGCTCAACCGGCTCCATAGGCACTCAGGCGCTCGATGTCGCAAGACTTCGTAATTTTACGGTAAGAGCTCTGACTTCAAATTCGAATATCGACCTGCTCGAAGAGCAGATACGGGAGTTCAAGCCCGAAATAGCGGCTGTTGTCGATGAGAGCAGGGCGGCGGAGCTCAGAACAAAAGTTGCCGATACCTCCACAAGGGTGCTCGGCGGCGAAGAGGGCATATGCGCCGCGGCGCAGCTCAACGCCGATAAGGTGCTCAACAGCATCGTCGGCATAGCGGGCCTCAAGCCGACTCTTGCTGCAATTGAAGCGGGTAACGACATAGCTCTCGCCAACAAAGAGACGCTTGTTGCCGGCGGCGAGCTTGTGACCTCTCGCGCCAAGGAGAAAGGAGTCTCCATTCTCCCTGTGGACAGCGAGCATTCCGCAATATTCCAGTCCCTTCAGGGAAGCCCCGGAAAAAAGAGCGTCAAGCGCCTTATTCTGACCGCTTCGGGCGGCCCGTTCTTCGGCAGAACGCGTGCCGACCTCGAGGGCGTCACAGTTGAACAGGCGCTCAAGCACCCCAATTGGAGTATGGGCGCAAAAATTACCATTGACTCTGCTACAATGATGAACAAGGGACTTGAGCTTATCGAAGCGGCGTGGCTTTTCGATATGCCTGCCGACAAGATAGATATTCTCGTCCACCGCCAGAGCGTGGTTCATTCGCTCGTCGAATATGTCGATAACTCCGTCATAGCTCAGCTCGGCGTGCCCGATATGCGCGTGCCGATACAGTATGCTCTGACTTATCCGGAGCGCTATGAGAGCCCCGCAAAACAGCTCCGACTCGAGGAGTGGAAAACGCTCACCTTTGAGCAGCCCGACTATGATACTTTTTCCTGCATCAATCTTTGCAGGCAGGCGATAACAAAGGGCGGTGTCTATCCCGCCGCGGCGAACGGTGCCAATGAGGCAGCCAATAAGCTGTTCAGAGAGGGAAAGATAAAGTTCCTCGATATCGCCGACGCAGTATCGGGTGTGCTCGATTCAACCGAATTTTCACCGTGCGACAGCCTCGAAAACATTCTCCTCGCCGATTCCCGCGCAAGAGAAAAAGTGCATGAGATGTTCGGCTGCTGATATTTTCACGGGTCGAAAGGATATTTTATATGTTTTTAAACACCGCGCTGTCGTTTTCGACAGTTTGGAGCAAGGTCTGGCCGTTTCTTGTGGCCATACTTTTCTTCGGCATCGTAATAATGTTCCATGAGCTCGGCCATTTCCTTTTTGCAAAGCTTTTCAAGGTCAAGGTCAACGAGTTCTCTATCGGCATGGGTCCCGCCATTTTCAAAAAGAAGAAGGGCGATACAAACTATGCCGTGAGAATCCTGCCGATAGGCGGATACGTCAGCATGGAGGGCGAGGACGAGGACAGCGAGGATCAGCACGCCTTCAACAACAAGCCCCTGTGGCAGCGAATGATAGTCGTTGTCGCCGGAGCGACGGTCAATCTTATCATGGGCGTTATAATCGTTGCGATTATGCTCTGTCAGTCCGATCTTATCGGCACCACTCAGATACGCTCCTTCTATGACAACGCGACGAGCGCCGCGAGCGGACTTGAGGCGGGGGATAAGATAGTCAAAATAAACGGCAAGCGAGTCTATTCCCAATATGATATAACATTTCTCATGATGCGCGACGATGACGGCGTTATGGATTTTGTCGTCAAAAGAGACGGAAAAAAAGTCGAGCTCAAGGATGTTAAGTTTCAAACCAGCCCCATAGAGGGTCAGGAGAATCTGATAAGCATTCACTACGATTTTGTTATCGTCGGAGTTAAACCGACGTTTTTGAGCGTCACAAAGAACGCTTTTCTTGAGAGTATATCAATAGGCCGCATGGTCTGGATAAGCCTGTTTGACCTGATAACCGGGCGATACGGACTAAGCGAGGTCTCTGGGCCGATAGGCGTTATAAACTATGTCGCGGATGCGGCGTCCGCCTCGTCGTCCTCGATGGATTGGACTCCGCTTTTGACAATTATGGCGCTGATAGCCATAAATATCGGTCTGTTTAATCTTCTGCCCGTTCCGGCGCTTGACGGCGGCAGACTGTTCTTTATGTTTATCGAGCTTATCATCCGCAGACCTATCCCGCAGAAATTTGAAAAGTGGGTTCACGCGGTCGGCATGATACTGTTGCTCGTGTTTATGGCAGTTATCTCGTTTAAGGATATCGTCAGTTTGATAAGAGGTTAGAATTATGGCATTTGAACGCAGAAAAAGCAAAGAGGTCAGAATAGGCAATTTGACTGTCGGCGGCAATTCTCCGATAGCCGTTCAGTCCATGCTCAACATTCCCGCGCACGATATCGAGGGCAGCGTGAAGCAGGCGAAAGCCCTTGAAAAGGCCGGATGTCAGATAATCCGCGCCGCAATACCCGATATGGATGCGGTGAAGCTTATCCCGGCTCTCAAAGAGGCGGTAAAGGTTCCTATAGTCGCGGATATACATTTCGATTACAGACTCGCGCTTGAAAGCATAGCTGCGGGCATAGATAAAATACGCATAAATCCCGGCAACATCGGCTCCAAAGACAGGGTCAAGGCGGTTGCCGACGCCTGCGCCAACAACGGCATTCCGATAAGAGTCGGCGTCAACAGCGGCTCTATCGAGAAGGATATTCTCGCAAAATACGGCGCTCCCACCGCTCAGGCGCTCGTGGACAGCGCGATGAGCCATGTGCGTATGCTTGAGGAGTGCGATTTTGACAATATTGTTATATCGCTCAAGTCCTCCGATGTTCCGATGACGGTTGAGGCATATGAGCTTATCTCAAAGATTTGCGATTATCCGCTCCATGTCGGCATAACCGAGGCGGGCACATGGAAGATGAGCCTTGTCAAGTCGAGCGTAGGTATAGGGTCTCTGCTTTTGCACGGAATCGGCGACACTATCCGCGTCTCGATGACCGACGACCCGGTCAAGGAGGTCGCGGCGGGCTATGATATCCTGCGCGCAACGGGCGCCAAAAAGGACTGCGTCCAGATAGTTTCCTGCCCGACCTGCGGCAGAACCAAAATAGACCTCATCTCCCTTGCAAACGCGGTCGAGGAGCGACTCGCTTCCTGCAATAAGCCGCTGAAGGTTGCGGTCATGGGCTGCGCCGTCAACGGACCCGGCGAGGCGAGAGAGGCGGATATCGGCATAGCCGGCGGAGACGGATGCGCTCTGATATTCAAAAAGGGGAAAATAATCAAGAAAGTGCCTGAGTCAGAGGTGCTTGACAGTCTCATGGAAGAGATTGATAAACTTTAATGGAGACAAAGATGTCCGACAAAAAGTTAGTTGATTTTATAGAAGAATATATTGACGATTCCGAATTGCTCTCTGAGCTTGCAGATGTTCGGCTTGATGATATCAGGCTGAATGTCGAGCGCAGGGAGCTTGAATTACTTTGTTCGGCGGCCGCGGCTCCGGGTGAGCTTTTGCTGAGAGCCGTTGAGACCTCGCTCATAAAAGCGTTCACTCTCAATGCCGCGATGATAAACTGCTCTGTGACGGAGGAAAAGCCCGAGAAAGCTTCGAAAGAACCGATGAGCGAAACGGGGCTTGCAAAGCTGCTCCTTTCTCTGCGCAGAGAGTTTCCCGCCGCAAACGGATTCCTTAACGATGCGCAGTGCTTCATGCTCGGCGACACGGTCTCCGTGCAGCTCAAGAGCGGCGCGGATGTTATAAATAACCTCGGCGCATCAAAGCGCTTTGCGCAGATGATATTTGAACGCTTCGGCGAGGATGTGGGGGTCGAGTTCACCGACAGCGGCGCGCCCGTTGACGACGGCGAGGTGCAGCAGTATCAGGAGGAGCTGGACAGTGGCATACGCAGTGCGTTCGCCGATAAGGTTTCTCGGGAAAAGGACCTTACCAACTTAACAAGAACCTACGACGAATACCCGTTTTCGACTAAATATTCCGTTCCGATTTACGGCTCCGTAATAAAGACAAAGCCCATTTCTCTTTCGGACGTAGCCTCCGATTCGGGCTCGGTCGTCGTATGGGGTACTGTGTTTTCTTTTGAGTCGCGCGATACCCGTGACGGAAAACGAAAGATAATAAATTTCTGTATCACCGACAAGACAAGCTCCTATTCCGTCAAGATTTTCGAGCTCGCCGAAAATTGCGAAAGCCTGCTGAAAAATATCAAAGACGGCGTCGCCGTTATGGTCAGAGGCGTTGTCAATTACGACTCTTATATGAAGTGCGACTGCATAAATGCGCGCGCCGTAACTACTATAGACCTTATAGAAAAGAAGGACGAAGCGCCCGAGAAGCGCGTCGAGCTTCATCTGCATACTACTATGTCCGCCATGGACGGCGTCTCGAGCGCAACGAAGCTCGTTGAGCGCGCAATCGCATGGGGGCATAAGGCAATAGCCATAACCGACCACGGCGTTGTTCAGGCGTTTCCCGAGGCCTGCGCCGCGGCAAAGGGCAAAATAAAGATTCTCTACGGCATGGAGGGTTATTATTTCGACGACCGTGTTGTAGACCCCGCCGAGAAGAAAAAGAAGTATAACCATATAATTTTTATTGCAAAGAATTATGTTGGACTTAAAAATCTATATAAAATAATCACTAAGTCAAATCTCGAATATTTCAGCCGTAAGCCCGGTGTTCCGCGCTCGGTAATCGAGGAGTTCCGCGAGGGTATAATTGTCGGCAGTGCCTGCGAGCAGGGAGAGGTTTACCGCGCCGTGCTCGACGGAAAATCCGACGATGAAATTCTGGAAATCGCCTCGTTCTACGACTATCTTGAGATACAGCCCAACGGCAACAATGCGTTCCTTATAAGAGAGGGCAGAGTCAGGGATACAGGAGAGCTTGAGGACATAAATAAGAAGATAATCGCCGCCGCCGACAGGCTCGAAAAGCTCACCGTTGCCACCTGCGACGTTCATTTTATGGACGAGAGCGACAGCGTTTTCAGAGAGATTATCATGACCGGTCAGGGCTTTGCCGATGCCGCGCAGCAGGCTCCGCTCTATTTCAGAACGACGCAGGAGATGCTTAACGAGTTTGCCTATCTCGGAGAGGAGACAGCCCGCGAGGTTGTTATTGAAAACACCAATAAAATAGCCGATATGTGCGAGGTTATCCAGCCCATACCTGACGGCACATATCCTCCGCGAATACCAGGCTCGGATGAGGAGCTGCGCGAGATATGCTATAAGCACATAAAAGATATCTACGGCGATCCTCTGCCGGAATATGTCGAAAAGCGCCTTGAAAAGGAGCTGAGCTCCATTATCAAACACGGTTACGCCGTGCTCTATATCATCGCCCAGCGACTTGTTAAATTCTCCATGGATCACGGATATTATGTCGGCTCGCGAGGCTCTGTCGGCTCGTCCTTCGTCGCTTTCGCCGCAGAGATATCCGAGGTCAACCCGCTTATGCCGCACTATCTGTGCAAGCACTGCAAGAAGAGCACCTTCTTCATGGACGGCTCGATAGGCTCGGGTTTTGACCTGCCGCCTAAAAACTGCGAGATATGCGGCGAGCCGCTTATACGCGACGGACACGATATCCCGTTCGAGACCTTCCTCGGATTCCACGGCGATAAGCAGCCCGATATCGACCTCAACTTCTCGGGTGATTTCCAGTCGCAGGCGCATAAATATACGGAGACTCTTTTCGGTGCAAAGAACGTTTTCAAGGCCGGCACTATCGGCACTCTTGCCGACAAGACGGCTTACGGCTTCGTCAAGAAATGGCTTGACGAGAAGGGGATGAGCGTTCAGCGCGCGGAGGAGGACAGACTTGTTCAGGGCTGCGTAGGAATAAAGCGCACCACGGGACAGCACCCCGGCGGAATGGTTGTTGTGCCCGACTACAAGGAGGCTGAGGACTTTACGCCCATACAGCATCCTGCGGACGACCCCGACAAGGGCACAAGAACAACGCACTTCGACTTCCATGCGCTCCACGATACGATACTCAAGCTTGATATCCTCGGCCACGATGTGCCGACATTCTATAAGCATCTTGAGGATTTGACGGGAACCTCCGTCATGGATGCCGATGTCTGCGACCCGAAGCTCTATGAGATGCTCCTTTCTCCCGAGCCTATGGGCGTGACGGAGGAGGATATCGAATGCAATACGGGCACACTTTCTCTGCCCGAATTGGGAACTCCGTTCGTGCGGCAGATGCTTCTCGACTCAAAGCCCAAGAATTTCTCCGATATGCTCCAGATATCGGGTCTGTCCCACGGCACAGATGTCTGGCTCGGCAACGCGAAGGATCTTATCGACAGCGGCACCTGCACCATTTCCAACGTTATCGGAACGCGAGACAGCATCATGACATATCTGATACATAAGGGTGTCGAGCCGAGCATGGCCTTCAAGATAATGGAGATAACCCGAAAGGGTAAGGCTAAAAAACTGCTCACCGACGAACATAAGGCGGCGATGCGTGAAAATAATGTCCCCGAGTGGTATATCGACAGCTGTCTTAAAATAAAATATATGTTCCCGAAGGCTCACGCCGCGGCCTATGTTATCGCAGCTATGCGTCTCGCGTGGTATAAGCTCTACTATCCTGTCGAGTATTATGCGACATATATGACCGTTCGCGGCGAGGATCTTGATACGGTGTCCATTATGGCAGGTCAGGAAGCCGTCAAGAACAAGATGAAATACCTGAAGTCAAAGATGAATATTAAGGAAGCCACCGCCAAGGAGGAGAATATGTTTACCTCTCTTCAGGTCGTCAATGAGATGATGGCGCGAGGGGTGAAGTTCCTTCCCGTCGATGTCTATAAATCGGACGCAAAGGTGTATCACATTGAGGACGGCAGAATAAGACTTCCGTTCTCCGCTCTCGGCGGGTGCGGCGGCGTTGCCGCAGAGCAGCTTGCCGCAGCGCGTGACGACGGAGAGGGCAAGTATCTTTCCGTTGAAGATCTGCGCCGACGCGCGAGCGTTTCCAAGACCGTCATCGAAGCTCTTGAGGCGGCGGGTGCGCTTGAGGACATACCGAAAACCACGCAGATAAGCCTCTTTGATATGTAAATCTGCGCGTTTGCGATGATTTTTTGTGTTCGGCTATTGTCTGAACAGGGTTTTTCTGATATTATAATGTTAGCGTTTGACGTCAGGATTTACAGCGTCAAAGTGAATATCAATTTGTTTCGCCGCGAGGCGTGAAAGGAGAAAAACAATGGGACCCAAAATACTTTACGGTATTCTGATAGCTCTCGGCATTTTCATTGTCATTACGCTTATCAGAGCCGTGTTCTTCCTCCCCAAAAAGAGGGAGACAAAGCCCCTCGAGGATGAGCATGTTGATGTCGAGCGTGTGGCAAAGCATCTGAGCGGAGCTATTCAGATTCCGACCGTTTCTTATCCCGAGAACGAGAAAATCGATTGGTCGCAGTTTGAAAAATTCCACAAATATCTTGAGGATTCGTATCCTCTGATACATAAGACCCTGGAGCGCGAGAATGTCGCCGAGGCGAGCCTGCTCTATCGCTGGAAGGGCAAGAATCCCGACCTTGAGCCTATCGCTCTGCTCTCCCACCAGGATGTTGTTCCCATTGAGCCCGGCACGGAGGGAGACTGGACTCACGAGCCGTTCAGCGGATATAACGACGGCGAGTTTATCTGGGGCAGAGGCGCTCTGGATATGAAGAATCACCTCATCTGCGTTATGGAAGCCGTCGAGGCGCTTCTTGAAGAGGGCTATGAGCCCGAGAGAGACGTCTATCTCTGCTTCGGTCATAACGAGGAAGTCGTTGCATCGGAAAGCGCCGGCGCAAAGGCCATTATGAACACACTCAAGTCCCGCGGAATCCATCTTGACAGCGTCATAGATGAGGGCGGAGCCATACTGCCCGTCAACGTCAAGCATGTTCTCAAGGGCAATCTTGCGGGCGTAGGCATCGCGGAAAAGGGCTATGCCGATTTCTCCATGAGCGTCAGAGCTAAGGGCGGACATTCTTCTCAGCCTCCGAAGCACAGCGCCATAGGCAAAATAGCGGATGTCGTCAAAGACGTTGAAAACCATCAGTTCAAGTCAAAACTCGAGCCGTTTGTTCTCAAACTCTTCTCCAATCTCGGCAGAAGAACCACATATCCCGTCAGAGTCGTCGCCTGCAACCTTTGGCTGCTTAAGCCCCTTGCGAAGTTTATCATGGAGCAGATTCCGCCGACGGCTTCGCTCATAAGAACCACTACCGGCGTCACCATGGCCGAGGGCAGCCCTGTCGCCAACGTTCTTCCGCAGGAAGCATCTGTTACGGCAAACTTCAGAATGATGCCCGGCACAACCACAGAAGATGTCGAGAAGCATCTGCGCAAGGTCATAAAGAATAAGAATGTTGAGATAAAGTGCCTCAAGAGAAAAGAGGCATCCAAATTCTCGCCCACAGATTCGAGATCCTTTAAGGTTATCGAGGAAATCTGCGTCAGAGCCGATCCCGAGGTTATCGTCGCGCCCTATCTTGTTATGGGCGGTACCGATGCCTGCTTCTATGAGCCTATATGCGATAATATTTATCGCTTTGCTCCGTTCCATGTGCGCACGAAGCTCCTTCTCTGCACCCATGCTACCGATGAGCGCTGCCCCGTTGCGGTTCTCGACGAAGGCGTATCTTTCTTCAAGAGATACATAAGAATGCTTACAAAAGACTGATGATATGAATATTCTGCTGTCTCCCGATTCTTTCAAAGGCACGTTGACTTCTTCGGAGGTCTGTGACATTATAGAGTCGGCGCTCAGAAACAGAATACCGGACTGCAATGTTATAAAGCTCCCCGCTGCCGATGGCGGCGAGGGGCTTTGTTCGAGTTTTGCGAATTTTATTGACGGCGAGTGGATATCGGCGGAGTCAAAAGACCCGTTCAACTCGCCCATGCGCGCGGAGTATTATATGCTCGAAAACGGTGTAGCCGTCATTGAAACTGCCTCATGCGCGGGACTTCCGCTCGCGGGCGACAGAGCCGACCCGACAGTTACAACCACGGCGGGCGTAGGTATGCTCATGCGCGACGCTGAGCAGCGCGGCGCAAAGCGGATAATCCTCGGCCTCGGCGGCAGCGCAACCAACGACTGCGGCGCGGGAATGGCGTCGGAGCTTGGATTCGTATTCCTTGATAATAACGGAAATGCTTTCGTGCCCGTCGGAGGAACGCTCGCGGATATTGAGCACATAATTTCTCCGAAAGAGCCGTTCGGCGTGCCCGTGACAGCCGCGTGTGATGTAACTAATCCGCTCTTCGGCGCAGACGGCGCGGCATATGTCTTTGCGCCGCAAAAGGGCGCGAATGCGGAGCAGGTGAGAGCGCTCGACCTCGGACTTCGCCATATGTCAAAGATACTCAAGAGAGAGCTCGGCTTCGATTCCGATAATCTTCCGGGCGCGGGCGCGGCAGGCGGTTTAGGCGCGGGCGCGGCAGCTTTTTTGAATGCACGGCTCAAAAGCGGCATAGATATAGTGTTGGATGAGTCGGGCTTCGATGAGCTCGCAAAGAGCGCCGACGTTATCGTGACGGGCGAGGGGAGATTTGACTCTCAAAGCATACGCGGAAAGGTAATGAGCGGAGTCTGCAAAAGAGCCGCGAAATCAGGCGCCGCCGTATATGCCGTCTGCGGGTGCGCTTCAAGCGATGCCGACCCCGCCGAGCTCGGAATAAAAAAGCTTTTTGTCTCGTCTGACGGGACACGCACTATGGATGAACTGCTGATTTCATGCCGCAGAGAGCTCTATGCCGCCGCAACCGCTCTTGCACAGGAGCTGCTGAAGTGCGATTAGCTGTTATTTCTTGCTTTTTCTGTGAGATTGTGATAAAATTAACTGCTGAATTAAAACTGCCGCCAACGTCTTTCGGCAGTATTTTTGATGACCGAATCGTTTGATATAGAGTGCGAGATAAATTAAACGATCGGAGTAAATGAGGAGTATGAACTTGACGAAAAACGCGAAATTTGAAAGCGTAAGAAAAAAAGCGGAACAATTTCTCTCCACGGATTGGTTTATGTGGATTTGTTTCCTTATAGCCTGCTTTATAACCGTTCTGCGCGTTGAGGTTGCCGGCCTTCTGATTTTTGCTGCGATTATCTGCATAATCCTCGTCTTTTGCGAGGATGTAATAATTGCGCTCGAGCCGTTTCTTCTGCTTTGCCTCTGCCTTATAAAGTGCAATAATTCCTATGACGAGTTCATAAAAATGGTTTGGCTTATTGTCCCGTGTGCTGCGGCCATAATCTTCCATTTCATTTATTATCAGCGAAAGCTGCCTCACGGCGAGCTGTTCTGGCCTTTGGTTGCGGTCACTGTCGCCGTTACGCTCGGAGGTCTCGGCAAGATAACCGCCAAGGAATATTTCAGCCTCATGCCGATATTCTTTACCCTCGGTCTCGGCTACGGTATGCTGCTGTTTTATAATCTTATGAACTCCCATATCAGGCGGCGTGAGAACTATTCTCTGCCCGACAAGATATCCAAGATAATGATAATCATGGGGCTGTTTTGCTGTTTCATGATTCTCGAATATTACGGCGAGCATCTCGGAAAGGTGCTTTCAACTCACGGACTTTTGGCTTTCCAGTGGCGAAATAACGCCTCCACCTTCTTGATTTTCGCTCTGCCGTTTGCGTTCCTTCGCTCGATAAAGAGCAACCACGGCTGGTTCTGGGTTGGTATGCTGTTCTACGGCTGCATGATGATAACCGGTTCGCGCGGCGGCGCAATAGTCGGAACCGCGGAGGTTTTGATGTGCGTGATAGCGCTTCTGTGCTTTGACAAACGCCATAGAGTACATAATTTAATCATAATCGCCGTCGGAATAGTTCTGTTTTTCGTGTTCTTCTGGGATCTTATCTATTTCTTCCGCGATATGATTTTGAGGCTTCTCCAGATAGACGATAACGAGATAAGAGTTAAGCTCATGCACCGCGCCGTCGAGGATTTCCGTTCAAATCCGCTTTTCGGCAGGGGACTCGGCTATTTCGGAAACAGAGACGTCCACCATTCCGCAAAGGGAGCGCTTTGCTGGTATCATTCGTCGCCGTTCCAGGTTATCGGCAGCTTCGGCATAGTCGGTATCGCGGCATACGGCTATATGTTCATTGCGCGAATCGTCTATTTTGCGCGCCGCAACACGCTGACAAATAAGTTTATCTTTATCGCATATGTCGGAATGCAGATGATGTCGCTTGTGAACCCCGGACTTTTCAGCCCTGTTCCGTATCTGCTCATGATGACGCTTCTGTTCGTTGTTATGGATAAGATAAAGGATGACCCCGAGGAGATAAGGCTCACCGGCAAGGCGGAGAAAGATCTTCACGGCTCAAAGAAAAAGCCGGCTCGTGTAAAAACGAAAAAAACCGCATAAAAAAGTCGGCACATTTCTGTGCCGACAGATTCTGAAAAGCTGCATCGCACGGTGCGGCTTTTTGATTTATTCAAACTCCTTTTTTATCGCCGCAACCGTCGCATCGACGTCGGCCTTGACAACCAGCAGAGATATGTCCGTCTCAGACGTGTTTATCATCCTTATGTCGCTTCCTGCGTCCGCCGCCGCCTTGAATACCCGCGCCGCAACGCCCGGGCGACCTTTCATATCGGCGCCGCTTATCGATATCTTGCAGTTGCCGGAGCTGACGCTTATTTTTATTTTGCGATTCACGGCTCTCAGCTGTGTCGCAGTCTCAAGCACGCCGCCGAAATCGTCGTCGCTGACGGTGAACGAAAGCCCCGAATGAGAGCCGTTCGGCAGAAACTGCGATATCATATCGACATCAATTCCAGTCTCGGCTATCTTGTCGAATATGCCCGCGACAAAGCTTATGTCGGCGGGGAAGTCGCTGAGTGAAAATAAAGTTATGTCCTCGCTGACGCTTATCGATTCGATTATCTTCATTTTTTCGCATCCTTTCCTTTCAGCATATCGCTCATGCCGTAAAGCCCCGGCATTTTGTTTTGTATGAATTTTGCGGCGTTGACCGCTCCTGCCGCAAACAGCTCTCTGCTTTGAGCGCAGTGGCAGAGCGTTATCGTCTCGTTGCAGCCCGCGAATATTATTTCGTGCTCGCCGACTGCCGTCCCGCCGCGCACGGAGTGTATCCCTATCTCGTCGTGCGGGCGCTTTTCGCGCCTCAAATGGCGGTCGTATTCGTATCTCGGCTTGTGTTCGAGCTCCGACGATATAACGTCTGCGAGCATGAGAGCCGTCCCGCTCGGCGCGTCCGCTTTCTGCGCGTGGTGAGTCTCTATTATCTCTATGTCGTATGTGTTTCCCAACACTCTCGCCGCCGTTTTGGCAAGCTCGCAGAGAAGATTTATACCGAGCGACATATTAGCACTGAAAAATATCGGGATATTCTTTGCCGCTTCATATATAAGCGCAATATGTGCTTCGCCGAGTCCGGTTGTTGCAATGACGGCGGGAGTTTTTGATTCAACCGCATATTCGAGCAGACCCGGAACGGCGGCGGGGGAAGAAAAATCGATTATGACGTCCGCCTTGCCGTTGAAGCTGAACGGCGAGACAAATGCGGGATATCCGTTTTTGCACGCCTCTCTGTCGATTCCCGCAACTATTCTGATATCGTCTCGGCCTTCTGCAAAAGCGGTGACGGTTTTGCCCATGCTTCCGCAGCAGCCGCTGAGCATAATATTAAGCATTCGTTCGCCCTGCGGTGTTTTCGCCGCGCCTTTCATGCTATATCATTTTAAGCTCCGAGAGACTTCTTTTGAGCCTCTCTCTTGCCGAGGGGCATATCTCCGTCAGCGGAAGTCTGCACGCACCGACATCCATGCCCAGCATATTCATCGCTTCTTTTACGGGGATGGGATTCACATCGGCGAACAGGCTGTTGCAAAGGTTCAAAAACTTCAGCTGAAGCTCCGCACTTTTTTCTGCGTTTCCCTTCAGATACATGTCGACCGTATCGTGCACCGCCCTCGGCGCTATATTGGAGAGCACAGAGATAACACCCTTTGCGCCCAGCGACATAAACGCCGTTATCTGGTCATCGTTTCCGCTGTAGACAGTGAGCTCGTCGCCGCAGAGCTTTACAGTCTGCGCGAGCGCGGAAATGTCGCCGTTCGCTTCCTTTGCCGCCACTATATTCTTATGCTTTGAAAGTTCAAAATAGGTCTCCGGTTTTATATTAAGCCCCGTGCGGCTCGGCACATTGTAGAGGATTATCGGCGTGCTTACTCTGTCCGCGATGAAATTAAAGTGCTTTATCAGCCCCGTCTGCGACGTCTTGTTGTAGTACGGAGTCACCATTAACAGCGCGTCTGCGCCGGCTCTTTCCGCGTCGTTTGAAAGCTTCAAAGCATTTTTTGTGTCATTGCTGCCCGTGCCCGCAATTATCGGCACTCTTCCCGCCGCATATTCAACACAACACCGCACGATTTGCTCGTGCTCTTCGTAGCTCAATGTCGGACTTTCTCCGGTCGTTGCACATACAACTATGGCATCCGTGGAGTTTTCTATCTGATAATCTATAAGCTCTTCCAGTTTTCCGTAGTTTACACTTCCGTCTTTATGAAACGGCGTGACAAGCGCCACTGCCGCCCCTGTGAAAACAGCTTTCTTCATAAAGCCGGCCTCCTTATAAAAACGGAAGCCGCCCGGACAGACAGCCGGACGGCGTTTATATTATCTGTCCATATATCCCTTTTCGCAAAGCAGCTCCGCCATGAGCACGGCTCCGCCGGCGGCGCCTCTGAGAGTATTGTGTGAAAGGCAGACAAATTTGTAATCGTACTGAGTATCCTCGCGCAGACGGCCGACCGATATCGCCATGCCGCCCTCAAGCTCTCTGTTGAGGCGAGTCTGAGGCATATTGTCCTCTTCAAAATAGTTGAGGAACTGCTTGGGTGCGCTGGGCAGTCCGACCTGCTGAGGATATCCCTTGAAATCCTTCCAGATTTTAAGTATCTGTTCTTTTTCGGGCTTGTTTTCGAATCTTACGAAAACCGCCGCCATATGACCGTCCGATACGGGGACGCGCAGACACTGTGCGGTGAAGTTCGGGCTGTTTGCGGGAACTATTTCGCCGCCCTTTATCTTGCCCCAGATTTTGAGCGGCTCTCTCTCGGATTTCTCCTCCTCGCCGCCGATGTAGGGGATGACGTTGTCTATCATCTCGGGCCATGTCTCAAAGGTCTTGCCCGCGCCGGAGATAGCCTGATAGGTGCAGACGAGAACATCCTTGACTCCGAACTCGGAAAGCGGGAACAGCGCAGGAACATAGCTCTGGAGCGAGCAGTTCGATTTGACGGAGATGAATCCGCGCTTTGTGCCGAGCCTCTCTCTCTGCGCCTTGATTATGTCGGCGTGATCGGGGTTGAGCTCGGGGATTATCATCGGAACATCGGGCGTGAAGCGGTTTGCGCTGTTGTTCGAAACAACGGGGCACTCCGCCTTCGCGTATTTGAGCTCAAGCGCCTTTATCTCATCCTTGTTCATGTTGACCGCACAGAAAACGAAATCGACAGCAGCCGCGATTTTTTCAACATCCGCCTCGGCGTCCAAAACCGTCATATTTCTGAACTTTTCGGGGATGGGGCTTTTCATGCACCATTTGGTTCCGAGAGCCTCCTCGTATGTCTTGCCCGCCGAGCGTGAGCTCGCGGCGAGCGCGCATACCTCGAACCACGGATGATTCTCAAGCAGGGTGGCGAACCTCTGACCGACCATACCTGTTGCGCCTATAATACCTACTTTAAAATGCTTCATGATAAAGTTCCTCCGAAAAACGTTTTTGATTGAAAAAGTGGTTGTATTGACAGAGATTTTGCAATATAATAGTGCTTAGCCTTGAAAAAACTCCGTCGGGATATAACATTAAAATGATACCACTAACGGATATTACAAGTCAAATATTTTTTTAGTCTCAGGACGCGAAAGCTGAGGAAAATAATGAAAAAAAGCGATTTTTTTTACGATCTGCCGCAGGAGCTCATAGCACAGCACCCCGCCGAGCCGCGCGACAGCTCGAGACTTATGGTGCTCGATAAAAAGACAGGCGCGGTAAAACACGATATATTCCGCAATATCGTGCAGTATATAGAGCCGGGCGACTGCCTCATTCTCAACGATACCAAGGTGCTTCCCGCACGTCTCTACGGCACGAGGGTAGACACGGGCTCCGTTGTAGAGTTTCTGCTTCTCAACAATAAGGGCGACGATGTCTGGGAGGTTATTACGGGTCCGGGCAAAAAAGCGCGAAAGGGTCACAGGTTCACTTTCCATGATATGCTCTTCGCCGAGATTGTTGACGTTCTGCCGGACGGCAACCGCCTTGCAAAGTTTACATATGACGGCGTGTTTTTCGAGCTGCTCGATAAGATAGGCGAGATGCCTCTGCCGCACTACATCACCGAAAAGCTCGAAGACAACGACAGATACCAGACGGTCTATGCCCGTGAGCGCGGCAGTGCCGCCGCCCCGACCGCCGGACTGCATTTCACGCCCGAGCTTCTTGACTCCCTGCGCGAAAAAGGTGTGGGCGTCGGATTCGTCACCCTTCATGTAGGTCTCGGAACATTCAGACCCGTTAAGGCGGAAAATGTCGAGGATCACCATATGCACTCCGAGCACTATATGCTGCCCGAGGCTACGGCGAAGCTTATAAACGATACAAAGAAAAACGGCGGACGCGTTTTCGCCGTCGGAACTACCTGCTGCCGCACGCTCGAAAGCGTTGCAACGAAGTGCGGCGAGATACGCGCCGACGACGACTGGACGGATATATTCATCTATCCCGGATACCGGTATAAGTGCATCGACGCGCTTATAACGAATTTCCATCTTCCCGAGAGCACGCTTATAATGCTCGTCTCCGCCTTCTGCGGATATGAAAACACGATGAATGCGTACAAAATTGCGGTTCAGGAAAAATATAGATTTTTCAGTTTTGGCGATGCCATGCTCATTGAATAAACACCGACCGAAAGGAAAAAAGATGAAGTTTACTGTTATAAAAAAAGAGGGAACAGCCCGCCGCGGCGTGTTTGAAACTGTCCACGGAACCGTGCAGACTCCGGCTTTTATGAATGTCGCAACTTGCGGCGCGATAAAAGGCGCGGTCTCGTCGTATGACCTCAAGGATATCCACTGCCAGGTTCAGCTTTGCAACACATATCATCTGCATCTGCGCCCGGGCGACGAGCTTGTAAAGGAGTTCGGCGGACTGCACAAGTTTACGGGATGGGACGGGCCCATACTCACGGACAGCGGCGGATTCCAGGTCTTTTCGCTCGCAAAGCTCCGCAAGATAAAAGAGGAGGGTGTCTATTTTTCCTCGCATATCGACGGACGCAAGATTTTTATGGGTCCCGAGGAGAGTATGAGAATACAGTCGAACCTCGGCTCGACTATCGCCATGGCCTTTGACGAGTGCGTTGAAAATCCCGCGAAATATGAGTATTCCGAGCAGTCCTGCGCACGCACGGCGCGTTGGCTTGAGCGCTGCAAGGCGGAGATGGATCGCCTCAATTCTCTGCCCGATACGATCAATAAAGATCAGCTGCTCTTCGGCATAAATCAGGGCTGCACCTTTGATGACCTGCGTATAGAGCATATGAAGCGTATAGCCGAGCTCAATCTTGACGGCTATGCGATAGGCGGTCTTGCCGTCGGAGAGCCGAAGGAGGATATGTACCGCATAATTTCGGCAGTTGAGCCGTATATGCCCGCCGATAAGCCGCGCTATCTCATGGGAGTCGGCACTCCCGGAAATATCCTCGAGGGTGTTTCTCGCGGAGTCGACCTTTTCGACTGCGTCATGCCCAGCCGCAACGCACGTCACGGACATCTTTTCACCATGGGCGGCATAATCAATCTCAATAACGCAAAGTATGAGCGCGACCTGCGCCCGATAGACCCCGAGTGCTCCTGCCCGACCTGCCGCAGACATTCGAGAGCTTATATCAGACATCTGTTCAAGTCCGGCGAAATGCTCGCCATGCGCCTTTGCGTCATGCACAATCTCTGGTTCTATAATACCCTCATGGAGAAGATACGTCAAAGCCTTGAGGACGGCACTTTCATGGAGTTCAAGGAAAAATACACGGATCTTCTCGACACGAGAATATAAATAAAATACGGTGACCGCCTTTTGACGGCTGCAAAGAGGTGATATGCCTTGGAAAAAAAGTCCGGTAAAAAAGGAGGAGCGTTTATGTGGGTAACTTTCGCGTTGCTTTCTGCGGTGTTTGCCGCGCTGACATCGATTCTCGCTAAAATAGGCATAGAGGGGGTCAACTCCAATCTTGCCACGGCGATTAGAACTGCCGTCGTGCTCGTGCTCGCGTGGGGCATAGTTTTCGCCACAGGCGCACATCACGGAATCAGCAGCATAGGTACACGCAGCTGGATTTTCCTTATCCTCTCGGGCGTTGCAACGGGGCTTTCGTGGCTGTTCTATTATCATGCCCTCCGGCTCGGCGAAGCGTCAAAGGTCGTGCCGATAGACAAATTCAGCGTCGTTATAAGCATCGTGCTCGCGTTTGTTATACTGCACGAAAAGGTGACCTGGACTACCATTCTCGGCGGCGCGCTGATAACCGCCGGCACCTTTGTGCTTATTCTTTAAAACAAGCTCTCTTCAAGTGAATAAAGCCCTCCCGTTTTGCATATCTATTAGCGAGAATGAAAAACGGGAGGGTTCGTTTTGAAAGGAATAGTAGAGGAGAGGGCCGTCGAGCTTGCGGAGTATATAGTTGAAAACAAAACAACTGTCAGGGCAGCGGCAAAACAGTTCGGGGTTTCAAAGTCAACCGTACATATGGATGTCGCGCGTCGACTGCGCACTCTCAATCCCGGACTTTACAGCGAGGTGCGCGAGATACTCGATATAAACAAAGCTCAACGCCATATCCGCGGCGGACTTGCTACCCGCGAGAAGTACAGAAACATGAAAGAGTAAAATAATTGAAGAAAGTTTGTAAAATTTATTGCATTTTTTCGCCTGTTGTGTTATGTTTTTATACATAATCACAGCAGGCGGCTGCTTTGCCGCAAAGGAGAACTAAAATGTCAGAAAAGAAGAAAAAAGGAAAAAGAACGGGAAAGAAAACAGCATTAAAGGTTTTGGGCGCCGTTTTGGCCGTTATTGCCGTGTTTGTCGCGGTGTACGCCTCTCTCATGGCGTGGACGCCCGAGACGATGCTTTACAGCGGGGAAACAAACGCCTATATCACTGCGGACACCGCGCTCATTTCGGCGCACCGCTCGGGCGGCGGAATAATGCCCGAAAACACCATGCTTGCGTTCAAATCGTGCATGGAGAGCGAGGATTTCAACACCGATATCTTTGAGTTTGACCTGCATATAACCAAGGACAACAAATTGATACTTCTGCATGACGATACTCTTGACAGAACCACAAATGCCGTTGAACACTTCGGCTACGAGGATGTCAAGCCCATCGACCACACATATGCCGAGCTGCGTGAGCTCAACTTCGGCGAAAACTTCCAGACTGCTGACGGCAGTTATCCGTACAGGGGATTGCGCGGCGATAAGATTCCCGATGACCTGCGCGCGGTGCTGCTCGAGGATGTGCTCGACAAGCTCGAATCCCACGGAAAATACAGTTATATAATCGAGATAAAGGACGGCGGCGAGGACGGTATGCGCGGCGTCGATATCCTCTATGATGTGATTAAAGAGCGCGGACTTCTCGACCGCGTTATCTTCGGCACCTTCAAGGGCGAGGTTACCGAATATGTCGATGAAAAGCACCCCGATATGCTCCGCTCCGCGGGTGTATCCGAAGTGCTCAAGTTCTACGGCGCGGCGCTTCTCAATCTCAACCTCGATGAGGATTCGATTAAATACAGCGCGCTCCAGATTCCCGCCAATCAGTACGGTGTCGTCCGTCTCGGAACGAAGAAAATAGTAGATTACGCTCACCGCTATAATATCGCCGTGCAGTACTGGACGATAAATGACCCCGAAGAGATAGCGCGTCTCAACGATATCGGCGCCGATGCAATTATCAGCGACACGCCGGATATTGCATATAAGATAATAAAAGAATAAGGCCGCAAGTCAGCTTTTCAGGTCTGTGCCGTCGTTGCGGAGAGTCAGGCGCTCTTCGCTTTCCCGGCACAGACTTTTGTTTTCCATGCAGAAGAACGCGCCTGCGGAATCCGCCGAATAGGAGTAGCTTACCGAGTCGCCTTGCGTATATTGAGTCACGGCGGTCGCGTATTTGTCGGCTTTGGGTATATTGAGCCTTGCGGCGATGTCGGCATATGTATCGCTGCCGTTTGAGTAGGCGGGCACGGCGCATTTGCAGAGCGCCAGAAACCGCCCGAATAACCCTTTTTGCATATCTACGACACTTCCGTGTGCGGTTATGCTTATTCGCTTTATTTTAACTCCGTCGCTATCCGTGAACAGCGAGATTAATATGCTTTTCTCCGGCATGAGACGAAAGACGGTGCACCCGTCCGCCTCCGTCACGCAAGCATCTTCGATATCGAGCAGTGAATTTTTATATTCACTGTTGAACCGCCTGCAGAACATCGCCGCGTCGGAGTATCTTTGAACCGAGCACGCACCGAACAGAAGTGTGAAAACGGCTAAAAAAAGCGCCGCTGCTTTTTTCATTTTCATCCCTCCGATATCGCTGCTTTTTTAGGAAACGCCGAAAGTCTTTCGGATGCCATATATTTATATGTAAAATTTGCTTTTCGGAGACCTAAACATCGCTGGGTTCTTGAAAAAACGTTAAAAAAAGTTTATACTTACTAAAGTTAAAAAAATATTCACAAATTATACAGTAACAGGTTTATATTTTGTCTGTATAATCCTACTATTATGTATGTGATTTAGCGCTTCCCTAATATACTTGAGACGGAGGATACGCATGGAAACTAAAAAGTGGTCAACAAAAAGAAAAGTGCTCGTTTCAATCCTTGTGATTCTGTGCGCCGCGATTATTGCCGGCGTGCTCTATATGTTCTTTAAGCCCGACCCGCTTCCGCAGGTTTCGGCGGCGAAGGTCACAAGGGGCTCTATAACTCAGACTCTTGATATGTCCGGCAAGGTGTCATCTTCGCAGAAGGGGAACTTTATTCCGATAGACGGCACAAAGGTTTTGACGGTCAATGTCAAGGTCGGCGAATATGTAAAGAAGGGCGACGTGCTTGCAACCTTTGACACCTCATCGCTCAACTCCGTCCTTGCAGATAAGCAGCAGGCATATTTGACTGCGGTTGAAAATTATAAAAATGCCAAGAATACTGCCGTAACCTCTTCCGCTCAGCTCAAGGAGATTAACGCCCGTCTTGCCGAGATAGACAAGGAGCTCGAAAAGCAGGAGAAGGAGCAGAACAAGAACAACGGCTCTGATAAAAACAATCAGGATAAGACCGACAGCGAAGCGTCAAATAAGCTTTGGGAGCTTATATCAAAAGCTCTCGGCATGGAGGATATAAATGCGGCGCTCAAAAAGCTCGACGAACTGCTCAACAGCGGCAATTCCAATCTCTTCGGCTCCGGAGTCTCCGCTCTCCAAATGGAGAAAATGCAGCTCGAGCTTAAAAAAGTTACTCTCGAAGCCCAGTCCGGCGGGATAACCCAGAGCACCTACAAGACCATTATGGAGGCCACGAAGAAAGAACTGGATTCTCTTACCGCCTCTCTCGCTTCGCTTAAAAAAGGCTGGATAGCCGAATATGACGGTATCGTCAGCGAAGTGAATATAACTCCCGGCGAGACCTGCCGTTCGGCCGCTACAGCCAATATTGACATATCTTCGATAATCGACCTTGCAAGCGGCAATACAAATGTGTCGGATATAGTGAACGCTCTGCTCGGTCAGACCCAAAGCGGCATAACGGTTGAATATTATCCGTTTGTGGTTGATTTTGTCCTCGGAAAAGCCGATATCTTCAAGGTCAGCCTCGATATGCCGTGCCGTGTCACGGCAGCGGACGACACGGTCGTTGACGGCGTGGTAACTTATATCAGCCCCGTTGCGACTCAGTCGAGCGGTGTCAATATATCCTCGCTCATCGGTTCGGGCTCTGCAAACGGCGTTGACGCCAAGGTTACTATCGAAAAGCCGACCTCGAGCGTTATAATCGGACTTGATGTCGATGTCTCCATAGATGTCGATTCAAAAGACAATGTACTCATCGTCCCCAGCGAAGCGGTCAAGAACGACAGCAACGGAACATATGTGTATATCTACAATTCCAAGACTAAGAGAATCAAGTTCTCAAAGGTTGAGCTCGGTCTTTCCGATGATACGCGCTATGAGATAGTTTCCGGCTGCGAAGAGGGGGATACGGTCATAACTACCGTGCCGACCGGAACAACTCTTGCCGACGGAGACAAGGTTAAAATCGTAGCGTCAAAGTAACGCCGGAGGTCAGAGATGAATATAAAAGAAAACATCAAAATAGCGATATTTTCGATTAAGACAAACCTCATGCGTTCGCTTTTGACTATGCTCGGCATAATTATCGGCGTCGCGGCGGTTATTGCAATAATAACACTCGGCAACGGCGGACGTGATTATATCGTCGGCATGATAAAAAATATGGGCTCGAGCGTTATCAATATCTCGATAAACAGCAAGGAGACCAATGCCTCCGATTATATAACCGACGAGGATATAAAGGCTATCAAGAATCTCGACAGCGTCGCTTATGTCTCGCAGGTTACAATGTCTGTCGGAAACGTCACCACGAAGCATAACGAGAGCCTCGGCCTTGCGATAGCCGGCAATGCCGACCTCGGCAATATGATGACCTCCGGAATGCTGAGCGGACGCTTCTTTAACGAGGAGGAATACGATACCGGCGCGCGTGTTGCCGTGCTCGATTCCATCAGCGCAAAGCTGCTGTTCGGTTATTCCACCCCGGTAGGCGAGAAGCTGAGCTTTACCGTCGGCGACCAGACGGTGCAGATAAAGGTTATCGGAATAATAGACGCCTCAATGCTATCGAGCGCCAATATGTCCGATACGATGTCATCTTATATGAGCAACGCTCAGACGGGCTGCAGTATAATAATTCCCGCAACCCTTGCCGATGCGCTCAACGGCAACTCTGTCGGCAGATATGAGATGTGCTATATTATGGCGAAGTCGGACTCCGAGCTTGCCGCTGCGGGCAGCGCCGCAATGAACCTGCTCTATACCCGCCACGGCAACTTCGGAAAGAATGCGTATTCGCTGGTTAATATGGCGACTTATATCGACTTGCTCGATACCGTTATCAATGTGTTCACTACCTTCATCGCTGCGGTCAGCGCGATATCGCTGCTCGTAGGCGGAATAGGCGTTATGAATATAATGCTTGTCACCGTTACGGAACGAACGCGCGAAATCGGTATAAGAAAGGCACTCGGCGCAAAGACTTCAACAATCCTGTTCCAGTTTTTGACCGAGTCGGTAATCTTGTGTCTGCTCGGCGGATTGATAGGACTGATTTTGGGCTCTGTCGGAGCGTTTGCGGTTGCGAGCTATATGAATATACCGATTGAAATGAAGTTCTCGACAATAGTTATCGCAGTCGGCTTCTCGACCGCAATCGGCGTATTCTTCGGCATATATCCTGCGCGCAGAGCCGCAAAGATGCAGCCGATAGATGCACTCAGAAGTATGTAATTTGTAAAAATTATAAATTAAAGAATAAAATTGCCTTCGTTTGTATAATAATAATTTTTGTAGTCCGCACAAGTGCATATTGTCTGCGCAAAATTTTGTGTGCAGAAATATTCATAAACAAATTCTAAACAATTCGTTGACTTTTGTTTGTGAATGTGCAATAATACGCTTGTGCCAGCACAAAAAGAAACGGAGGCAAATTTTATGAGATCGAAAAAAAAGAGCATTGCCGTTCTTTCGGCAATGCTCGCTCTTGTGCTTGCTGTTCAGGCTTTTGCTTTTACCGCCGCCAAGCTCGGTGATTCTAAAGCCGAGGACAGCGTCAAGGCGGGCGTGACCCGCCGGGTTATGGACGCAAAGCCCGAGAACAAGACGACTGTTGTCAGAGTCAGGCAGAGTGTGAACACGCCGGCGGCTGCGCCGAATGTTACCTCAATGAAGCAGGTAACGGAGTCCATTGCACCGCAGGATGTTGAAAAAACTGCCGACAATGTAAGGCAGCTTTCGGAAGAGGACACCAAAAAGCTTACGGAGATAGCCGAAAAGAAGATTGCCGACGAAAAGCTCGCTGTCGGCGAGGGCGAAATTCTTTATATCCCCGTAGAAGACCTGCCCGAAGATACGGTTTCGGATGTTAAAAATCTCGGTGCAGGTATCGCTTATGACCCGAATACCGGGCTTCTTTACGGAGTTGACGGACACGGACTCCTGTATATCGGCTTTGATTTCGACTCCAAGCAGGGCATTTTCTATAATCCCAAGTATCCCTGGCAGAGAAATTTCGGCTTCTGCGAGATATATGATGTCTGCGCTCCGATAACCATGATGTTCTATGATACGCAGCGCTACAAGTTTGATTATGAGGGCAAGAATTGGATGATTCAGGTCTGGAAGGGTCAGTACGGTATTACAAGCGGAGCGGAGATAGGTGTTTACACAAAATCTCCCGATAACCCCGTTGAGTTTTACTCCTGTGCTTCCGATGAGGACTGTCTTAAAATGTCGTTTGACCTCTACAAAAAAGGCGAACTGTTCTTCCACCGTGAGGATGAGAGCCATTGGTGGCTGACGGGCTTTGCTCCGTTGACAGCGACCTCTGCCGCAGATTTCGATATGAAAGCGTCCATCACCTGTAAGAGTACGGAGATGGCAAAGGCTTTGGCCGGTGCGCTCGAGGATAACGGCTATGTCCTCGGCGAAAAATATTGGATTGACGGTGCAGTTGTCAGCTTCTTTTGGGAAAAATAATCAAATGAACAGAGTTGCCGCCGCAAGCTTCGGTTTGCGGCGGCTTTTTGCTATATAAAACCATATTTGATTTATCAGGGCGAGCTTGTGATGCATATTGCAATTTGCCCCAAATATATAATGCGTTGAAATCACCGGTTATCAACGGTTATATTATATATCTAACAAAACATTTAGCATTATAAAATGTGTTTTAGAAATGTTGACGGGCGCAGGGCGCTATGATACCATACACGGGCAACACTGCGTTGGAAAAACCAAAATAAAGGAGACTTTTATGGAAAAACTACACGATCTGAAATTCTTCGCAAAACCGCCCAAGGGAAAGATGAAAGGCCTGCTTATCGTTTTCGCATGGATCATTCTTTGGAACTTTATCTATCAGGCTGTTCACGGCGCTTGGCACGATATGCCGATTGCAAACTGGGCCTTCTTCATCAGCGTAACAATTTTCTTCATGCAGGAGGAGCTTACCTATAAAGCCCGTTTCTGGCACACGCTTATAGGCGGAGCCGTCGGACTTCTTCTTGCAGCCGGCCTCGTTACCGTTGATGTTCTGCTCGTGAAAAGCGGAGTTCCCCATCTTGCAGCTGTAATGATTCCGCTCACGGTTTGCATTGCCGCATTGATTCTGCTTAATCCCTATCTTCCCGTTTTCTTCAACAACGTCGGATTCTGCTATTTCATTATCTCGCTTATAAACGCTAAAGCGGCGGTTGAAAAGCTTCCCGTATATCTTCTTTCGCTTCTTCTCGGAAGCATCTTCCTCAACCTCGGCTGCAGCGGACTGCTCGCTCTCTATAAGAAAGCGATGATGAAAAAGGCTGCGGCAAAGAGCCGGGGCGAAAAATAAGCCTAATCCTCAAAATTAACATATAGCATAAGCTTAAAAAAGCCGCAAAAGCGGCGCCCCGGAAAAGGATTTATCCCTTGACCGAGACGCTCTTTTGCGGCTGTTATTTTATTTATCAGTAAAGGTCGTCGTCATATCGTCGTCATAAAACGCCCTTCTGATTTCGTCATACATCTCTTCAAGCCTCTTTATCTGCTTTTGAGCATAGGGCAGGAGGTTCGGGGAGTTTATGAAGTGGCGGTTAAGCGTACGCTTCTTCTTTTTGCCGCTTTCGGTTTTCTCCGATTTTTCATCGCCGGTTTTGTCCCCGGATATCGGCAGAGAGTGGAACGCCTCTTTGAGCTGCGCCGTGGCGTCTCTCTTGAAGTTTTCAAGCTTTGCTCTTGTCTCGTCGAGCGACGGAACCTTGTCGGAAACGCCGTTCTTTACGGTTTCGGCAAAATTGCTCAAAGTATCGGAAAAGCCCTTGATTTTATCCATGACCTTTCTAACGTCGAGCGCTCTGTATACGGCGAACACGAGGTCAACGAGAAACACCGCAAGCACGCAGGCAAAGATAGCTATCGCGGCCGAATCGAGCAGTTGTGAGAAACAATATACAACTATCGGGTGCACGAGATAAAGGAAGAGCAGCGAGGCTATGCCCCAGTAGAACGTGTGTCCGAGGCAGATGCGCCCCTGAATGTTGAACTTTTTGTTGGAGTAGTCCCACCATCTCGCGTGAAAAAGCTTTTCCATAAGCACGCTCGTGATAAATTCGACTATATCGCAAACCACCATGCCCGCAATAAAGACGAGCAGGGGAGTTATCAATACGCTGTGACCGAACAGCGGAACTCTGAGATCGAGATTCTTGACCGGTGTCAAGGTTATTGCCATTGCGAGTGCGCCCGTGCCGTATATCGGGCACATCGGACCTTTAAGGAAGCCTCGGTTGACCCATTTGCGCGCGCCTACCGAGCAGTAGATCGATTCGCCGAGCCAGCCGACTGCACTGTAAAAGAAGAAATACAGCACATATACTACTATTGTCATAAAAATTTTCATAAAGTTTCCCTCTGTTTCATTGTTCGGTTCAACTCTTCGCGTTCTGCTTGGCTATCTTCATCTCCCTTGAAGCGCAGTATTTATCTGCGAGCGAGAGGACTATTCCCTCGCGGCTCGACGGCGGTATGGGCGTCAGCGGCCACATGTGACGGAGTATCATCATTTCGCTTTTCTTATCAAGACCGCCGCACAGTAATTTTGCGTTTTCGGCGGCGAATCTCGGATGCCTGTAGCCGTGCGGACGGTGGCTCCAATCGTTCTCGTGCCAATCGTAGTAGAAAAGGTCGTGCATAGTCGCGGCCCGAGCCGCCCTGCGGTAATCGAGCCCGAAATGTCTGCAAACGCGGAACGTAAGATATGCTACGCTCGTTATGTGCTGAAGCCTATCCATCTTGTCGTGCTGAGGATATTTTTTCAGGCTCTGCACCTCGCGCGAAAAATATATATCTTTTACGCAGTCGAAAAAATCCGCGTCGCTCTCCGGGTCAAGCGAATATGTCCGCGCATATACTTCTTTCAGCCTTTTGAACAAAGACTCCATGTTATCCCTGCTTTTCGAGTTTCTTTATCATCAGCTTCGCGGCTTTGTATACGTCGCCGCAGCCGAGCGTTATAACCAAATCGCCCTTTTCGACGTTTTTAACAACGTAGTCGGCGACCTCTTCAAATGTGCTGAACCATACGCAGCCGGGAATCTTTTCGGCGAGCTGCGAGGAGTAGATATTATAAGTGTTTCTCTCTCTCGATCCCATTATCTCGGTCAGAACGGTTTTGTCGGGTATGCTGAGCACTCGGCAGAAATCGTCAAAGAGCATAGCCGTGCGTGAATATGTGAACGGCTGGAACACCGCCCAAACTCTGTTGAAGCCCATGCCCATGGCTGTTGTGAGCGTCGCCTCAAGCTCTCTGGGATGGTGGGCGTAGTCGTCCGCTATCGTTATGCCGTCTATTCTCTTGAGAATTTCAAAGCGCCTGCCCGCGCCGTGGAAGCTTTCGGCGCACGCGATTATCTTATCCATAGGAATTCCCGCGTTGTCCGCAGCGGCAATAGCGGCGAGAGCGTTATATACATTGTGCTCGCCGGGGATGCCGAGACTTATTCTGCCGACATTCTCGCCGTATTTTATTATGTCAAAGCTTGCAAACTCATGCTCGAGCACGATGTTTTCGGCTCTGAAATCGTTGCCCTCTTCAAGACCGAAGGTGATGAGCTTCTTGTCTTTAACTCCGGCAATCGCGCGCAGCGTGTTGGCGTCGTCGCCGTTATATATGACCTCCTTGCGAGTCATAGAGGCAAACTTCGTGAAAGATGCAATGAGGTTATCGAGAGTCTTGAAATAGTCGAGATGATCCTCGTCAATGTTGAGCAGAACGCACACGTCGGGGGAGAGCGAGAGGAAGGTGTCGACAAATTCGCAAGCCTCGCAGAGCATATGCTCGCTCTTGCCGACAAGACCGTTTGTGCCCGTGAGCGGAAGCTTGCCGCCTATGACCGCCGACGGATCCTCGCCCGCCTGAATAAATATCTGGGTGAGCATGGATGTTGTCGTAGTTTTTCCGTGAGTGCCGCAGACGCAGATGCAGTCGTCAAACATTCTCGTTATCGCGCCGAGCAGCTCCTTGCGTTCGAACGTCGGTATTCCCGATGCCTTTGCCGCGCAGAGTTCCGGATTGTCGGGGAGCAGAGCGGCGGTATAAACTATCATCTGTGCGCCCTCGATGTTCTCGGCTCTCTGGCCGAGAGTGACGGGGATGCCGAGAGCGCGGACGCGGTTGAGCGTATCGCTCTCGTTGTTGTCCGAACCGGTTATTTCGTAGCCCTTTGAATGAAGTATCTCAACAAGCGGACACATTCCCGAGCCGCCAATGCCGATAAAATGAACTCTCTTCACCTTTTTGAGAACTTCGTCAATTTCCTTCATAACTAGCAAGCCTCCGAATCTTTTGCATATTCAAAAACGAGCCGAAATCAGAATACGCTTCATAATATACATATAAATTATAAATGCTCAGCTTGTATTATAATACACCCGCAAGAAAAATATAATATATTTTTATAAATATTTTGTTACAAAGCTATGACCGAGCCGAGCGGCGGTTCATATACTGGAGATGAGGCAAAGGGGGAAAGCGTATGATGAATATCAAAAAACTTCTGACCGTAGGCGGAGACGAGCGTATGCTCTACACCTCTCAGAGCCTTGCCGAAAAAGGGTTCGATGTGGAAATCTTTGCATCTTCGCCGCCCGCAGGCTTTGAAAATATGTGTCCGACGGGGGAGAAAAGCATAGATTCTGCGGCGGCTCGCGCCGATGCGGTCATTCTGCCTCTGCCCGTCAGCCGAGACGGAGTTCATCTCAATTCGAGTCCCTTGACCCTGAACGGGCTTTCCGACACTCTCGAGCGCGGTCAGACCGTTTTTGCGGGGATGATGGACGGCGCTTTGAAGTCGAGCTTTTTCAAAAAGGGTATCCGCGTTTTCGATTACTTTGAGCGCGAGGAATTGGCGGTCAATAACGCCGTGCCGACGGCGCAGGGCGTTATAAAGATAGCCATGGAAAATATGAAGATAACCGTACACGGTGCGCAGTGCGCCGTCACGGGCTACGGCAGAACGGCAAAGGTGCTTGCCGATATGCTTGCGGCTCTCGGCGCTCATGTGACCGTCGCGGCGAGAAAATGCAGCGACCTCGCGTGGGCGAGAACTCGCGGGCTCGGCGCCGTGCCTGTCTCTGAGCTTATGAGGACGGCTCCGAAGCTTGATTTGCTCGTCAACACCGTACCGAGCCTCGTTCTTGACTGTAAAATACTTTCCGCTCTTCGCCGAGACTGTCTTGTTATAGATATCGCCTCTGCCCCTTACGGCACCGATTTCGCCTGTGCGAGAGAGCTCGGCCTCAACGTTGAGGTGCCCGGCTCTCTGCCCGGAAAGACCGCACCGAAAACGGCGGGGGAAATAATAGCCGATGCCATATTCAATATTATAAAGGAGGGGAGTTGATGGATCAGTTGCGCGTGGGCTTTGCCCTTTGCGGGTCATTTTGCACCCTGTCAAAAGCATTAATCCAAATGCGGGAGCTGAAAGCACTCGGAGCGGACATTTTCCCGATAATGTCCGAAAATGCATATTCGACAGATACGCGCTTCGGCAAGGCGGCCGATATTGTTGCCGAAATCGAAGATATCTGCGGCAGACCCGTTATCCATACGATAAGAGACGCAGAGCCGATAGGCCCTAAGAGAATGATAGATATCCTTATTATCGAGCCCTGCACCGGAAACACCTTGGCGAAGCTCGCCAACGGAATAACCGATACTCCTGTAACGCTCGCGGCAAAAGCGCATATCAGAAACGGAGGCGCGGTGCTGATAGCTGTTTCAACCAATGATGCCCTCGGCGCGGCCGCCGCCAATATCGGAAGACTGCTGAACACAAAGCACATATTCTTTGTTCCGATGCGCCAGGACGATCATATAAAAAAGCCCAATTCCATAGTTGCGGATTTCTCAAAAACTTACGATGCAGCCGTTACCGCACTCTCGGGCGTGCAGCCGGAGCCTCTGTTGCTCGCTCCGTCCGCGGTTTGATATACGGGGAGCGTACCTCTTTCGGTGCGCTCCCTTTTGCGTTTGCTTCGGTATAAATCAGCCCGCGCGGTCAAGAATATCCCCGTTATCTGTGTTTCGCACTAAAAAAGCTCTTTGGCGGCTTTCGGTTTGGTCTTTCGGGCTCTTGAAAAAAGTGTATGATTTTGTTATAATTATCTGAATCCTAAATTCGGGAAGTTTGCTTATGGCAGACTGGAAACAGGGAGATTGTTATTTATGTTGGATTTCCGCCCTCCGGTGACCGAGGACAGAAAATGGGTGGCGCCCATTATCAGCCACGCAAAACGCTTCGGCTGCGACTACAGCTTCGGCGATATATTTATCTGGCAGCATGTTTATAATATAAGAATAGCGCTTCATGACGGCTTTCTTTTTTCAAAAAACGGCTCCGATGACGATGACGGCGACGGCGTGAAAAGACTGACTTACGGTATCCCCGTCGGCTCGGGAGACCTCAAAAAGGCCATAGAACTCATTGAAGAGGACTCTTTGAAAAGCGGGTTCAACCTTGAGATGTTCGGACTCAACAACGAGTGCGTGAAAAAAGTCGAGGCGATGTTCCCCGGAAAGTTTGAGTTTGAACCGCTCAGAGACAGCTACGACTATATATATCTTACCGAAAATCTTATTAATCTGCCCGGAAAGAAGTTCCACGGCAAGAGAAATCATATCGCCGCATTTGTCCGCGACAACGAGTGGAGCTATGAGCCCATAACCGCGGACAACCTTGACGAATGCATAGCGATGAACGCCGAGTGGGAGCGCAGAAACAGAGAAAAAGACCCCGAGGCGATGGATGACGAGCTCGACGCGATAAAGATCAGCTTTAAAAACTATTTTGAGCTCGGCTTTGTCGGGGGATTGCTCAGAGCGAACGGCGAGGTAGTCGCGTTCACTTTCGGGGAAGAGATGAACCCCGAGATGTTCTGCACCCATATTGAAAAAGCCTATGCGGATGTGCGCGGAGCTTATCCGATGATAAACCGCGAGTTTGCCGCGAATGCTCTCTCGCAGTATAAATATGTCAACCGCGAGGATGATACGGGCTCGGAGGGGTTGCGCAAAGCAAAGCTCTCCTATTATCCGGACATTCTCCTTGAAAAATATATGGCAAGGGTCAAGAAATGACAGTATCAGCTTCTACAAAAGAGGATATAGGCGAACTTATTGCCCTGTGGCGCACCTGCTTCGACGACGACGAGGAGTATATCTCCGCGTTTATGCGCGCTCGTTTTGTGCCGGAGCGCACGCTTGTCGGGCGAGAGGACGGCAGAATTTGCTCGGTGCTCTATCTGCTTGACGGCAAGGTGAGAATAGCGGGCGAGGCATTTGAATCGGCGTATCTCTATGCCGCCTGCACTCATCCGGATTTTCGCTCCCGCGGCTGCATGGGCGAGCTGCTTCGCGCCGCCGAGTCGCTTTGCCGCGATTTGGGACTCGATTATATTTGCCTTGTTCCCGCAGAGGACAGCCTCTTTGATTACTATTCCCGTTTCGGCTACCGTTCGGCTTTTGAAGAAAAGCTGATGACTGTTGACCGCCGCCACCTTGAGCTTATCGCGGACAGCGGCGCTCAAATAGTGAAGCTTACCTCCGACGGTATGCAGACTGTCCGCAATGCCTGTCTCTGCGGCATCGACTGCTTCGTGTGGGATATAGATGCTCTGCAATACGCGATAGACGAAAACGCCAACGCGGGCTGTAAAAGCGTCGCCGCGTCCTCGTCGGGCAGATGCTCCGCCTACGCTCTCTTTGACGAAGAGGACGGCACGGCCGTGATAAGGGAGTGCGCCGCAAGGCGCGGATGCGTCCCCGTGCTCGCATATGCGCTGCTCCGCGCAAGCGATTGCGACAGCTTTTTGTTCAGACTTCCGCTTGATTTTCCGCTCTCCGCGGACTCGTTCACGACTCGCAATAACGCCATGCTCCTGCCTCTCAACGCGGATTCGGAGTCGGCACTTAAAGATATAAAAAACGCCTATATGGGACTTACTCTCGGTTAAACGGAGGGAAAAGATATGATATACATTTTTCTTGCAAACGGCTTTGAAGAGGTCGAGGCTCTCGCGACGGTAGATGTTCTGCGCAGAGCCGATCTCAATGTGAAAATTGTCGGTGTCGGTTCGGATGTCATAACCGGAGCGCACGGTATAAGCACCGTGTGCGACGCCACAGACGTCGATTTAACTCCCGGCGAGGATATCGAGGCCGTCATTCTTCCCGGCGGAATGCCCGGTACGCTGAATCTCGAAAGATCCGATAAGGTCAACGCTTTTATTGACTACGCTTTTGAAAACGGGAAGCTTCTTTGCGCCATTTGCGCCGCCCCGTCCATACTCGGTCACAAGGGTATGCTCAAGGGCAAAAAGGCGGTTTGCTTCCCCGGATTTGAAAGCGAGCTTGAAGGCGCTGAGCTCTCAGACTCGTTTGTTGTTTCGCACGGCAATATAATAACCGCCAAGGGTATGGGCAGCGCCGTGAAATTCGGGCTTGCAATAGCCTCTGTGCTTGTCGGCGAAGCGAAAGCGAAGAAAATCGAGGAGTCGCTTCAATGCTCCTGAAAGATATACGAGAAGAAAAGGCGGCTCTACGGAGCAAATGCAAGCTTCTCCGCTCGCAGTTTACCGAGGAGGAGAAGAAAAGTCTCGATATGCGTATCTTCAACCGTCTGACGAACCTCTGGCGGTACAGAGACTGCGAAACACTGCTGACCTATGTTTCCTCAGGTATAGAGGTCGATACACGCGCCCTTATCGAGGATGCGCTCAAGCGGTCAAAAAAGGTTGCGGTTCCGCGCTGCATTCCGGGACTTCACGAGATGGAGTTTTATTATATAACCTCGTTTGACGACCTGCAGCAGGGCGCCTACGGGATACCCGAGCCGATAAAGTCGAAATGCGAGAAGCTTGTTGACATGAGCAAGGGGCTCTGTATAATCCCCGCGCTCACCTTCGATGAGCAGGGTTATCGACTGGGCTTCGGCAAGGGTTATTATGACAGATTCCTGTCCCGCTTCAAAGGGGACACGGTTGGGATATGCTACGAATGCTGTATCACCGACAGGCTTCCGCGAGGAAGATTTGACAGGTGCGCCGATATCGTAGTAACGGAAAAAAGGGTAATTTCAAACGGCTGAGAGGAGCTACATATGAAAAAAACGCTGAAATTTTATAACGACGATAAAGGCGGTACGCCCGAAACGCCGGACAGACGCGAAAAAGTTAAAAATTTTGTTGTCCATATCGATGAGGACGATAATACCGCCGTTCAGCCGCAGGACGATGTGCCTGCCTATAAGGGCGAGGTCTATTTCTCGAGCCGTCCCGCATGGAAGCGCTCCAATGAGTCAAAAGCGCCTAATGTCGCTGCGTCCGCAAAGACCAAAGCAAAGACTAAGACCGATAAAACCGCAGACGCGCTTGTTCTGACCGCGTTTATACTTGTTATAGTCGCCATATCCGCCGTGCTTTCTTTTATAGCCATTTCGTGCATAAACGATGTCTTGGCGATAAGCCGCGGCAACGATATCGTGACCGTGAATATCCCGCAGGACGCTACAACTAATCAGATAATCGATATTCTTGACGATAACGGGCTTATTAAAAACAAGACCTTCTGCAAGATGTTCTACAAGCTGTCCGCCGCCGCAAAGGGCACGGGTATGAAGAGCGGACTAAATAAGGCACAGAGGCTCGGATATAAGATAAAGGTTCTCTTTGCCGGACCTCCGGAGCCCGAATATATAAGCGGTATCTATTACCTGCAGCCGAGCATGGGCGTTGAGGGAATGCTCTATGAATGCCGCGCGGTTCAGGCAGGGCCGAATACGGTGACGCTTCTCTTCCCCGAGGGCTGGTCGATTCCGCAGATAGCCGCAAGACTCGAAGAGTACGGCGTGTGCACCGCATCTTATTTCATCAAGGCTATAAGTGATTCGCAGTTCGATTATTCGTTCCTCTCATCGATAAAGAACAGCGAAAACAGAACGTACCGACTTGAGGGCTATCTCTTCCCGGCCACCTATGATTTCTTCCAGGGAGAGAGTGCGAATATCGCAATACGCAGATTCCTTGACGCTTTCTCGAACGTCTGGACAGAGGACTACGACAAGCGCGCAAAGGAGCTTGGTTATTCGGTCGACGAGATACTGACCATAGCCTCGATAATCCAGCGCGAAGCCGCCGATGACAGCCAGATGAAGCTTATTTCGTCCGTCATCCATAACCGCCTGAAGAATCCGTCTCAGACTGCCGGCAGACTCGAGTGTGACTCCACAAAGGACTATATCAAGAAGTATGTCACGCCCATAACCGACGTCAATCTCGTCAACAAGTACGCCGATGCATATAACACCTATTCTGCTCAGGGGCTCCCGCCCGGACCCATTTGCAATCCCGGTGCGGCGGCGATAAAGGCGGCGCTCTATCCGTCGAATACCAGATACTATTATTTCTGCCACGACAAGTTCGGGAATATCTATATGGCGAAGACAAAGAGCGAGCACGACGCCAATGTGCTCAAGGCTTTCAGCCAGAACTGAATCACGGGGAGCAGGCTGAAAACGCTTGCTCCCTTAGCTATGAAAAGGAGTTCGGCAATGGATATAATAAGACCGGAGGTTCTCGCGCCCGCAGGGGACGCGGAACGCCTGAAAGCCGCCGTGTATTACGGCGCGGACGCGGTTTATATGGGCGGAACGCGCTTTGGAATGCGTGCCGCACCGAAGAATTTTTCTGATGACGAGCTGTCAAAAGCCGTGGCGTTCGCCCATGAAAACGGCGTCAAGGTCTACCTTACCTGCAATATTATTCCGAATACCGCCCAGCTGAAGGAGCTCCCGTCTTTTCTTGAAAGCGCCCGCGCCGCAGGGGTTGATGCGCTCATAATAACCGACCTCGGAGTGCTCTCTTACGCTAAAAAATATGCGCCCGATATTCCGATACACATCTCGACGCAGACCGGAGTCGCAAACGCAGAGAGTGCGCGCATGCTCTTTGATCTCGGCGCGGAAAGAATTGTTTCGGCGCGCGAGCTTACTCTTGATGAGCTCGCGGATCTCCGAGCGGGTATGCCTGAGAAAATGGAGCTCGAGTGCTTTGTTCACGGCGCTATGTGCGTCTCGTATTCCGGGCGCTGCCTGCTCTCGAATTACCTGACAGACAGACATTCGAACAAGGGCGAATGCTCCCAGCCCTGCCGCTGGGAATACAGCCTCATGGAGAGCACCCGCCCGAACGAATATTTCCCCGTCGAGGAGACGCAAAGCGGAACTTATATAATGAACTCAAAGGATATGTGTATGATTGAGCATATCCCGGAGCTTATTAAAGCGGGTGTTTCGAGCTTCAAAATCGAGGGCAGGGCAAAGACCGAATATTACACGGCAGTTGTCACGAATGCTTACAGGAGCGCGGTTGACGCATATCTCGCCGCTCCGTCGGGAGACTTCAAGCCCGCACAGTGGATTCTCGACGAGGTATACAGAATAAGCCACCGCGACTACTGCACGGGATTTTTTTTCGGCTCGCCGCGCGACGATGCTCAGATATATTATAAGGGCGGCTACATCCGCAGCTGGGAAGTGGCGGCGATAGCCTTGAAGAGCGAGAACGGGACTCTGACCGTCAGCCAGAGAAACAGATTCTTCGAGGGCGACGAGCTCGAGATAATGAACAGGGGAAAAGCCCCGACCGTTGTCACCGTCAAAAACCTCAAAAATGCTCTGGGTGAGAGTGTTGACAATGCTCCGAATCCCATGGCGGAGTTCACCTTTGACTGCGATGCCGATGTTCCCGCCGGCGCATTTATCCGCCGCAGCACGGACGGAAAATAAAACCGAACAGTTAAACTGCGCGTCTGCATTTTATCGCAGAAAACGGTCAATGATAATTTTATCAACCGTCGGAGATGATACTATGCCAAGACGCGCAGTCGTTATATTTTTTGTGTTCTGCCTGCTGATGGGTGTAATCTGTCTCCGCCTGATAAGCGTGTCAACAGGACTCGATACCGCCGCAGGCGCGGTGAAAAACACCCGCAGCATTGAGCTGTCCGACTTAGGTGCGCCTATATACGACTGCAAGGGGCGGCTCATAACAAACGGCTATACCGAATATTTTGCCGCCGCAAGGCCTACCGCTGCGGCGCTGTCCGAGCTTCGGACTATGCTCGGCGGTGATGAGCTTGAACTTGTGCGCGAAAAGCTCTCAAAAGGCCGCCCTGTTGCCGTTGCTGTGCCCTCGGGTGCAAATTCAAGCGAGGATGTGAAAATAATCGGCGTCGGCAGAAGGTATTCTCCGCGCCAGCCTGCGGCGCATATAGTCGGCTATACCGACTCGGACGGAAACGGTGTCTGCGGGATAGAGAAAGCGTTCGAGAGCATATTTAAAAATAATCGTCAGACCGTCAGTGCGGTCTTTCCCGTTGACGCCTACGGGCGCGTTATATCGGGTGCCGAAATAACCGCACGAACCGATGGAAAATACGGCAAATCGGGCGTATATTTGACGCTTGACCTTGAGATTCAGCAGATAGTCGAAGACTGCATGGACGAGTGCGGAGTGGATATCGGTGCGGTTGTCGTCCTTGACCCGAAAACAGGCGCCGTAAGAGCCTGTGCGAGCCGCCCGGTATTCGATTCCAATAACCCCGCGAAGAGCCTCTCGGACAGCAATTCTCCGTTTATCAACCGCGCTCTGTGCGCATTCGCCGTGGGCTCGGTGTTCAAGCCTGCCGTTGCCGCCGCAGCGCTCGAGCAGGGGATTTCCCCGTCAATAAAATACGACTGCACGGGCGTAACGGAGATAGGCGGTGTTGAGTTCGGATGTTATGAGCATAAGGCGCACGGCGTTATAGATATGTGCGGCGCACTCGAGCGCTCGTGCAACGCCTATTTTATCCACTTGGCTCAAAAGCTTGACCGGAAAAAAATGATATCCACGCTCTCGAATTTAGGCTTCGGAAAGCCTATAAGCCTGTGTGAGGGAATGAGCTCCGCATCGGGATATCTGCCGAATGCTTCCGAGCTCGATTCCAAAGCGGCCGTCGCCAATCTCGCGTTCGGTCAGGGCTCGCTCACCGCGTCGCCTCTCACAGTCTGTGCTTATATGTCGTGCATAGCAAACGGCGGAGCGTATTGTATGCCGTATCTTGTAGAAAAGGCAACAGACGGGTCACGGACCGTTTTTGAGCATGAGAACCGTGCGGGCGAGTATGTTATAAGTGGCGATACCGCATCGTTACTGTCGAAGTACCTCAGGAGCGCGGTCGAGAACGGCAACGGCAGGGGAGCGAAGCCCCAAAACACCACCGCCGCCGGCAAGACCGCAACCGCACAGACCGGGAAATTCGAGCGCGGCGAGGAGCTTTATAACACGTGGTTTTCAGGCTGGTTTCCGGCGGAAAAGCCCCGTTATGTCATAACTGTTTTCAAGGAGCGCGGAAGCGGCGGCGCGTCCGACTGCGCTCCCGTGTTTAAAGCCGCAGCCGACAAAATAATGACGCTCGAGGGTGAATAATCGGGCATTTTGAAGCGGCTAAAAATATTTAAAAAACTTTGAAAAAAGGCTTGACATAACAGACCGCTTTTGCTATAATAATCAGCGTTCTGAGGGAACAGAGAAACGGTTCAGAACAGACCTGCGAGAGTGGCGGAATCGGCAGACGCGCACGTTTGAGGGGCGTGTGGTAATCCCGTACGGGTTCAAGTCCCGTCTCTCGCACCATGGCGGGTTCCTTAGGGTGCCCGCCAAACTTATCGGTGGTTAAGGTGTTAAGCCTCACCCTCGGTAGCTTCCGCCGTGTAAAAATCGGAAGTATAAATGCGGATATGGCGGAATTGGCAGACGCGCTAGATTCAGGTTCTAGTCGGGGCAACTCGGTGCAGGTTCAACTCCTGTTATCCGCACCAATCGACAAATCTCATCAGAGGTTTGTCGATTTTATTTTGCAATGTTAAATTTCACAACGGAAAGCGGGGAATGAAATGAGACGTTCAGGCGCAAATAAAATCGATATGCTAAACGGCCCTATCTGGAGCAAGCTTCCGCTGTTTGCACTCCCGGTTGCGGCAACGGCGATATTGGAGCAGCTTTTCAATGCTTCCGACCTTGCCGTAGTCGGAAATTTTGCGGGCGACAAGAGCACGGCGGCGGTCGCCGCTGTAGGCGCCAACGGTCCTGTTATAGGCCTTATAGTGAATTTCCTTATCGGAATCTCTCTCGGCGCGAATGTTGTTATCGCAAACGCTATGGGCAGAAACAACAAGGATTCGGTTCAGCGCGCGGTGCAGACCTCCGTTATATTCGCTCTCGTCGGCGGAACGGTAGTCGCCGTGATAGCTGAGCTGTTTGTCGGAAAGATGCTAAGCTCCCTGAATGTCCCCGAGGACGTTTTGCCGCTTGCAATCATATATTTCAGAATATACCTTATCGGACTGCCGGTGATATTGCTCTATAACTTCGAAGCGGCGATTTTCAGGAGCGTGGGCGATACAAAGGTGCCGCTCATAGCGCTCGCCGTATCCGGAGTTCTGAATGTTGTGCTCAATCTCTTCTTTGTTATAGTGCTCAAAATGACCGTCAGCGGTGTTGCGACGGCGACGGTTATCTCCAATGCGGTCAGCTCGATTATACTTTTTGTGCGCCTTGTAAAGTCGGATAAGTACATAAAAATCGAGCCCAAAAAGATGCGCTTCAGCTGGAACAGCTTCAGAGTGATAATGAAAATAGGGCTCCCGGCAGGTATTCAGAGCGCGGTGTTCTCGATTTCGAATATTGTCATTCAGTCCGCAATAAACAGCCTCGGAACGGTTGTTATAGCGGCGTCGAGCGCGGCGTTTAATATTGAGGTCATTGCATATGATGTGCTGAACTCTTTCAGCCAGGCGTGCACGACTTTTGTCGGTCAAAACTACGGCGCGGGTCAGATAAAACGCTGCAAGCGCACCCTGTGGCTGACACTGATAGAAGATACGATAGCCTCGGGCGCGGCGATAGGCATTGTGCTGCTTCTCGGCAGATTCCTGCTCGCTATATTCAACAGTGACCCGCAGGTTATCGAGATAGGCTATACGCGCCTGACGATAGTTTTCGCGGCATATACTTTCAGTATGCTATATGAGATAATGTCCGGTTATCTGCGCGGCTTCGGCGTTTCGTTGGTTCCCGCCGTGCTTACAATGGTCGGAGTCTGCGGAATAAGAATAGCGTGGATAGAATTGGTGTTCCCGAAACATCACAATTTCGAGACTATAATGACGGCATATCCCATAAGCCTCGCCGCAACGGCGCTGTTGATATTCATAGCGCTCCTTATTTATCGTCCGTCACACAGATTTGCAAATAAATTGCCAACCCGCGAGGAAGAACCCGTAACTCAAAATTGATTCACCAAGCCGCATGATTTCATGCGGCTTGTTTGCTGTCCGTTTTATTGCTCTGCAAACTGTGAATCGGAAATTTTTATTGTAAGAAAAAGTTGGGTGTAGTATAATCTCCTTGATGATTTATTCTCGGAGGTGCGGATATGTTCAATAAATCGATTCTTGAAAAAGTCCTCGCACAGTATAAGCAGGACTTTGTACTGACCCAGTGGAAAAATGAAAATTACAAATGGAAAGCCGTAAAACAATTTCAGGATAATTGGGATGTGAACGCTTCCGATTTTTCGGAGATGCTGAGCCGTTCTCTTGAAAAAACATATAATCTGCTGGCTTCGGCAAATAATTTTCCCAAAGGTATGATGTCAGAGTTCGCAAAAGCCGCGCCTGAGGAAGTACGAGCCATGTTCATCGCCCTATTTGACGAAAGCAGGGATGTTTTTGAGCGCATGGACGAATTCAAACATCAGTCATCAGTGCTACTGGAAAAATACGGAAACGGAGCGGCGCAGCACTACCAGTATGAAAATGCTATCAGCACATACCTTTGGCTGCGCTATCCGGACAAGTACTATATCTATAAATTCAGCGAAGTTAAAACCGTCGCGAGCGAGCTTGAATCTGATTATCAGTTCAGAAAAGGCGCTTATGCGGAAAACATTCGTAATTTTTTGAATCTCTATGATGAGATCAGTGCCGCTCTCAAGGAGGATGCGGAGCTTGTAAATCTTCTGCACTCCCATTTGACGGATGACTGCTATCCAGATCCTGAATTAAAAACACTGACAATCGATGTGGGATTTTATATCAGCAGAGTTTTCTTGCAAAAAAATATTGATGCACCTACTCGGCCGTCTCTCAATTATGCGGTACCAAGCGTGGAAGAAGCCAACCTCCCTCTTCACGATGATGAGAAGTGTAACTACTGGTGGCTTAACGCGAATCCTAAAATTTGGAGCTTTTCCGATATTGCGGTTGGGGAGACACAGGCATACACTCTTTACAACGAAAATGGAAATAAACGTCGGATTTTTCAGAATTTTCTTGATGCAAAAGTCGGAGATGTGGTTATTGGGTACGAGTCCAATCCGGTAAGGCAAATTGTGGCGATTGGTCGTGTCAGTGCAGAACAGGATGGCGAAAAATTGTTTTTTGAGAAAGTTGAAACATTATCCTCTCCAATTGATTACGCCGTGCTCAAAGAATGCCCGGAATTGGAGAATATGGAGTATTTCAGAAATCCGCAGGGTAGCCTCTTTAAACTGACCCGAAGCGAATATGAGTTTATTCTCGATATGATTCGTGAAGAAAATCCCATTGTCACAGCCTCATCTTCCGATGCTTACACAAAGGACGATTTCCTAAACGAAGTATATATGACCGAAGAACGCTACGAAACACTCGTCAATGTTCTTCGCAACAAAAAGAATATAATTTTGCAGGGCGCGCCCGGAGTCGGAAAAACTTTTGCCGCGAGGCGTTTGGCGTGGTCGATGATGGGCGAAAAAGACGACAGCAGAATCGAGTTTGTCCAGTTTCACCAGAACTACTCGTACGAGGACTTTATGATGGGATATAAGCCTGTCGAGGACGGCTTTGAACTGAAATACGGTATTTTTTATCGTTTCTGTCAGAAGGCCGCAAATCAGCCGGATAAAGAGTTTTTCTTTATTATAGACGAGATAAACCGCGGCAATATGAGCAAGATATTCGGCGAGCTGCTGATGCTGATTGAAAAAGATTACCGAGGTACAAAAATGACGTTGGCATATAACGGATTGCCCTTTTCTGTACCGAAAAATCTTTATATTATCGGCATGATGAATACCGCCGACCGAAGCCTTGCTATGATTGATTATGCGCTGCGCCGCCGCTTCAGTTTCTTTGAAATTGAGCCGGGCTTTGATTCTCAGGGCTTTATTAGCTATCAGAACGGTCTGAACAGCGAAACTTTGGATGAACTCATATCAAAAGTAAAAGAACTCAACCGCAAAATAGCCGCAGATAAATCTCTGGGCAGGGGATTCTGCATCGGACACAGCTATTTTTGCGGCAGAGATGTCTGCACGGATGAATGGCTCCATTCGGTCGTCGATTACGATATCCTGCCTATGCTCAGCGAATACTGGTTTGATGACGAGAACGAATTCCAGCGTTGGAAGAACATTTTGCAGGGTGTGTTTCAATGATCAAAGATAAGAGCATCTTCATAAAAAACATATATTATATGCTCGCGTATGCCTTTGAAATTCTGAATCAGGGCGGATATGAAGATATAGCTGTCGAAGAGTTTGAGAATATACATAATCTCTTTGCGGCGATTCTCGCAAAAGGTATCGGAAGGCAGCTGAAACAAGGGCTTTATCGGGAATATATTGATAAAAAAGAGGATATTGCCGTTGTCCGCGGGAAGATTGATATGCCCGGAACGATACGGGATCGCCTTGCGAGAAAGCGGGTGCTGACCTGTGAATATGACGAGCTATCCGAAAACAATCTGCTGAATCAGATTCTGAAAACAACGGTCATGCTCCTGCTCCGCCATGCAAAAGTGGAACAGAAGTACAAAGACGAGCTGAAAAAAGAAATGCTTTTCTTCTCCGGAGTCGATACTGTTGATCCCGTCTCTGTTCGCTGGTCTTCAATTTATTTTCAAAGAAACAACAATACCTATCGTATGCTTATCAGTCTTTGCCGGCTTATTCTTGAAGGAATGCTGCTGACAACGGACTCTGGCGAGTATAAATTAGCTTCGTTTGTTGACGAACAGCGCATGAATCGTCTGTATGAAAAGTTTATACTCGAATATTATGCAAAAGAGTGTCCGCAAGTCAAGGCAACGGCATCGCAGATACAGTGGATATTGGATGACGGAATCGGAACGATGCTTCCTTCAATGCAGAGCGATATTATGCTGACAAAAGGCAGCGATGTTCTGATAATCGATGCCAAATATTATACTCACACCACGCAGGTGCAGTATGATGTTCACACTCTGCATTCCGGTAATTTGTATCAGATATTCACTTATGTGAAGAACAAGGATGCCGAGTTCGGCGATAAAGAGCACAGCGTTTCCGGTATGCTTTTGTATGCCGCGACCGATGAGGATATCCAACCCGACAACTCGTATATGATGAGCGGAAACCGGATAAGCGCAAAAACGCTCGACTTGAATCAGCCGTTTGAAAAAATAGCGGAACAGTTGAATTCCATAGTCTGCGAGAACTTCAATATTTAATGCAGTTGTCAACTTTTTAATTTTTGTCGCCACGTATAACACACTGAAAAGCCGTCGGTTTTATCCGGCGGCTTTTGATATTACAGGGATTTTAGCAGGTCAATAACGGTTTCAAGCTCCTCGGGCTTAACTTTGTCCGGGAAAACGCCGCTCTTCACGCAATCCGCGAAGTAGCGTATCTCGTTTGCATAGGCGTTGCTTTTTGGCAGTCCTATATCTCCGGTGTCTCCGCCGTCCTGCGAAATCGGGCAGAACTTGGTGTCATCCGCCTCATATACGGTCATCTCATCGTTTTCCCAGGTCACAACCGCGCCCTCAAACTGGAAGAGGAATCGCGCGGAAAACGGATAGCATCCCGCAAACCATGCGGCTTCTGTAGAGATGCGGAAATCGCCGAAATCATATGTTGCGGCTATGTAGTCCTGCTCGGGTCGTTTTACTCTCCTTGCAGTGCATCTTTCGGGCTTTCCGAATGCATATACAATGAAGTCGAGGTCGTGTATATGCAGGTCGAACGGCACGAGACCGCTGCGCTTTTCGTCTCTCATCCAATCGTCCCAGCTCCACTTGGGTATCCCGCCGAGCCTGTGCATTGACGCGGAGAGCAGCTTGCCGTATTTGCCGCTGTCATATATGTTTTTTACAACCTCGTATTCCGGCCAGAATCTCAGAACCTGCGCCACCATGAAGCAGACGTTGTTCTTCTTTGCCGTCGAATAAACTCTATGAACATCCTCGCGGTTCAGTGAAATCGGTTTTTCGCATATGACGTTGATGCCCTTTTCCATCGCCTTAACGGCAAAGTCCGCGTGCAGGAACGTAGGCAGGCAGATATCGAGAATATCTACATTCTCATTTTCGAGCATTTCGTCAAAATCGGTGTAGCGGCGTTTGTCGGGATATTTCTCCATCCTCTCGGGACGGATGTCGCATATGGCGACAAGCTCGGCGTCGTCCATGCTCTCCCACGCGGGAATGTGCGCTCCGCTTATTCCGCCTACGCCGACAAGTGCGACTTTCAGCATTTTTATTTCGCCTCCGGGTTAATATTTTTTCGGCATTGCAGCCGAATACGGTACGCCATTATAGTATCATATCTTTTTATGTTTTTACAGTAGTTTCGGACTTTTTTTCAATAATGTTGACACTGCGCGTCGCTGAATATATAATTGTTAGCGGACAAATTTATAATGAGGAGGATAAGATGTGAACTTCAGTGATTTTTTTGAAGCCCTCGGCGTTGCGGCATTCGGGACAAAGACGGGCGAGCCGATAAACTGCGGCGCGGGACTTGAGCTTGAGGACAGCGTCAGCGGCGGCGCGGACGACTCGCATATGGTCGTTTTGGACGGCGTTACGCCGAAAATGTTTCGAGATTTTCTTTCGGCGCTCGCAGACACGGGTCGAAAGGAGACGTTTCACCGCGAAATAAACGGCAATATCTTTTCGGAGTTTGCCGAAGAAAACAGAATCATATACACCTATTTTACCCGCGAAGCGGAGCAGGCGAGGGTGATAATCGATAACGCGAGCTGTCCGCTTTCCGAGATGAACGACAACGAGCCGGATGTGCGCGGAGATACGGCGCTCATGCAGTTTTCGCTAAAATACGGCTCGATGGTTCGCTATTACAGCTGCGACTGCGGAATGCTCTATGTGCTGAGACTGCGCGACAACTCGGTTATAATAATCGACGGCGGCGAAATAGAGCAGGCGACAGAGGAGGCCTGCGACGAGTTTATGCGCCGCCTTGAGGATTTAACAAATACCGAAAAGGGCGGGAAAATCCGCGTTGCCGCATGGATCTGCACCCATAACCACGATGACCATATGGATGTGTTTACGAAGCTGCTCAAGCGCGAGAAGGATGTTCTCTGCGTCGAGAGGGTTATGTTCAACTTCCCGTCAAGAACGCTTTTGGATTATAGCAGCGGCTGTACGGACAGGCTCCGCGAGAGACTCAAAAAATATGCGCCTAACGCAAAATATCTGAAGCTGCACACGGGGCAGACGGTACATTTTCCGGACTCGTATCTTGAGGTGCTTACAACGCACGAGGATATACTCCCGCTGTCTATCCGGGCAAGGGACGGCGGCGCATATCGCGGCATGAACGAGACCACCACCGTGTTTCAGATAATATTCGACGACGCGTCCGTGATTTTTCTCGGCGATGCGGAGGAATCCAACGGCGAGGCGCTTATAGCGCTCTACGGAAAGAATCTGCTCTCTTGCAAGTACCTGCAGGGCGCGCACCATCTGATAAACGATGACAGAAGCATCTATGCCAACATCCGAGCCGAGAAGCTCTTGGCGCCACAGGGCAGATTTACCGTAATGACCAGGTTCTGCGATAATATACGGTATCTGACCTCGCTTTTCGGGGCGGAAAATATATATTTTGCGGGCGACTGCACATATGTATTCACAATTAAGGACGGCAACGAATCGATTTCGTATTTCGAATCGAAGGGCTATGTCTACGACGGTAGCGGATATTAAAGAAAAGGGTCTGTTCGGATGTGACAGACCCTTTTAATATTTTCTGTTCTTTTGATTGTTTTTTCGGCTGCTTTATGCTATTATGAGTTGATGAAATTTTTCCGCAAAGGAGAAGATGAAATGGCAGATTTTGTCAGAAGAAGTGAGCTTTGGACTTATGATGTGTTCCCGAAGGTTATAAAGGCCGGCAAGGAAAGCACTGTTCATATTCGACCGTTCGGCGGCAGAAACTTTTTTCCGGCGGGCAGTGTGCGCGAGGCTGTGGTGACATGGCTCAACGGGGGAGATATAGAGGATGCTCCGGCTTCCGCATTCAGAAAAGAAATTGACGTTACCGCCAACTCGGAGAACGGCCTTGATATTAAAATTCTTTTCCCTTATGAGGGCGAGTACCGTATCCGCGTTGAGGGCGAGACTCCCGACGGGGACAAGAAGCGCTTTACGTTCTGCGTTTATGCAGTCTCCGACGACCTTGTCGGAGTTTATCCGTTTATGGGCGATCTGCATATGCACACGAATTTTTCCGACGGAGCGCATGACCCCGAGAATGTTGCCGCAACCTATCGCTCCCGCGGCTATGATTTTCTTGCCATAACCGACCACCACCGCTATTATCCGTCGCTCAGAGCTATAGAGGCTTTTAAAAATATCCCGACAGAGTTCAATCTCGTGCCCGGCGAGGAGGTGCATCTCCCGTCGATAAACGGCTTTAAGGTCGATCCGCATACGATTAATTTCGGCGGCGAATACAGCATTAACGCGCTTGTCGAGGATGTAGCGGTAGAGGAAGTCGGCAAGGACAAAAAGGTTCGTGCAATAAGGGATGACTGCCCCGATGTCATGACCCGCAAGGAGTTTGCCGCCAAAATGACCGCACTCGCCAAGGAGATAAAGGTGCCCGACAATGTCGACGCTATGACGGCGGCGGTGCTCAAGTGGATTTACGACGAGATAAGAAAGGCCGGGGGACTCGGAATATTCCCGCATCCGACATGGATAACCGGCGAAGCGTTCCATGTGTCAGATGCGCTCAACGACTGGCTCGTCGAAAATAAGATTTTCGATGCCTTTGAAGTGCTCGGCGGCGAGCGATATTTTGAACAAAACGGCTATCAGACCGTGAGATATTATGAGGACAGAGCACGCGGATTCAAATATCCCGTTGTCGGCAGCACGGACAGCCACTCCTGCACTCCCGAAAACAAGGGCGCATATATCTGCTCGACAATAGTGTTCTCGCCCGAGAACGAGAGAAAAGCGCTTATTGAGTCGATAAAGAGCTTCAGGAGCGTTGCCGTTGACACGATAAGCAAGGAGTTCAGACTTGTCGGCGAGATGAGATATGTCCGCTACGGCTGCTTTCTGCTTAACAACTATTTCCCGATTCATGACGATGCCTGCTTTGAAGAGGGCAGACTTATGAAACAGGCGATATACGGCACCGAAGATGAAAAACAGGATGCGGTAAACACCCTGACAGTAATGAACGGCAGAATGAAAAAGATGCTCGAAAAGTACTTCGCATTCTGATTTGAAAATTAAAGCAACAGACCCTCCGCTTTTTCGGAGGGTCTGATTATTTATCTTCGTCTTCAAAAACAATAATATCTTCAACCTTGCAATGAAGTATCCGGCAAAGATCATCTAACTTTTGTGTAGTGATGCCTTGACCGTGCCTTATGCGATTTATAGTCGCACTGCTTATATTGTATTTATTTATCAACGTATACGTGCTTTCTCCCCGTTTTCGCATTGTTTCCCAAAATGGGTCATATTTAATCATATATATCACCGAAAAATATCATACTGTATGATTATTTTCTTGACAATGGTCATAAATATGACTATAATTCGAATTGTAATATTGTTCGCTTTTTATCAGAACAATAAATTAGTCAATAAGGAGAGAAAGAAATGAAGTGCAAAAAATGCGGAACCGAATTTGAAGGCAAGTTTTGTACCGAGTGCGGAACTTCGGCTTTTGCGGAGAATACAACCCCGCAAATCGCAGAACAACCCGAAAAAGACAAGAAGACAAAACATAAGCGGAAGTCCAAAAATAAGAAGCCGATTTATAAAAGATGGTGGTTTTATGCAATAATAGCGGTTGCTGTGATTGTTGTGGCGATGAATGTTTTGAGCAAAGACAGAGGCGAAAAAATTGATTGGTCTAAAATAGAAATGCACGATATGCTGCCTGCTCCCGAATCGAAAGTCGGAAAAATTTATTCTAATTCAGAAGACAGAATATCGGTTAGTTTTTATAAGACCTCAGAGGATGAATACAAAAACTATGTTTCTCAGTGCGAAAATCTTGGATTTACTGTAGATCCCGATTCAAGTTCGAGCAATTATAGAGCATATAATTCTGATGGATATAAATTGGATGTAAATTGGTACGACAAGAAAATGTCAATCGAATTGGAAGCACCGATGAAATTTACCGAAATACAGTGGCCTTCGAGTTCTTTGGGCAAAATGCTCCCGAGGCCTAAGTCGAATCAGGGCAAATTCTCGTCCGAATATGACGACGGCTTTTTCCTCTATGTCGCTAACACTTCTCCGAAAGATTATGCGGAATATGTAAAGAAATGTTCGGATGCAGGCTTCAATGTGGATTACAGTAAAGGCGATGATTATTATAACGCGAAGAACAAACAGGGTTATACTGTTTCTCTGAAATATGAAGGCTATAATATTATGAGTATCGATATGGATGCTCCGAGCGGAGATTCAAACAAAGATGCGCAGGCTGCTAATACCACCGCGCCGGCAAAAGCGAGCAATAAAGACAAAACGACCGCAAAAGATAAATCAGTCGGTTTGGGAAAAGAATTTAAGGCAGCGATGGACAGCTATGAAGCCTTTATAGATGAATATGTCGCATTTATGAAGAAGTATGAAAAATCTGACGGAACAGACCCGCAAATGATTGCAGACTATGGAAAATATATCAATAAATATACCGAGATGGCTGCAAGTTTTGCCGAATGGGAAGACGAGGATTTGAACGCTGCCGAAACGGCGTATTATATCAGAGTTCAGGGCAGAGTCAGCCAAAAGCTCCTGGAGGTTGCTCAGTAAATTTAAATAGTTGATATGAACAATCCCCGGAAACCACAACGGCTTCCGGGGATTTGCTTCATTTTATCTTACTTATTCAGCTCGTCAAACATATCCTTTATCATCTTTTTGACCTGCGGGATAACGTCATCAACGGCAACCTTCTCGTTGATGCTCTTCGTGCGGGTCATGACCTCGCAGCAGCCCTCTGCAAGGTTTCTCGGGCTTACAACGACTCTGACGGGGCAGCCGAGCAGATCTGCGTCGGAGAACATAACGCCGGGGCGCACGTTTCTGTCGTCGTAAATAACCTCGATTCCGTCCTTCTGCATCTCGTCATAGAGCTTGTCGGCAAGAGCCTTTGCGTCTGCATCGTCAGATCTCAGGCAGCACAGATGAACCTGCCACGGAGCTATCGTTATCGGCCAAATGGGACCGTAATTATCGTGGCGAACCTCGCACACGGAGGCCGCAAGTCTGCCTACGCCGATACCGTAGCAGCCCATTATCGGATACTGCTCGTTGCCGTCCTTGTCGAGATAGGTCATATGCATAGACTTCGTGTATTTTGTGCCGAGCTGGAAGATATTGCCAACCTCGATGCCGCGCGATATATTTATCGTGTGCTTGCCGCACTGCGGGCAGATTCCGCCGTCAACTATCTTTGCAAGGTCGTTATACTCGACCTCGCCCACATCGCGCGGGATGTTGAGACCGGTATAGTGGTGGTCGTCCTCGTTAGCGCCGCAAGCGAGGTTGGTGGCGCCCTTGAGCGAATTGTCGAAGAGAACCGTTACGTTCTCGGGCAGACCGACGGGGCCTATGAAGCCGGCATGAATTCCGCTCTCATCGGTGATAACTGCGGGATGAACCGCCTCACCTAAGAGGTTGGTGAGCTTTGTCTCGTTTATGTCGAGGTCGCCGCGGACAAAGATAACAACATATTCGTCCGTCGCGTTCTTCTGATACACGACCGCCTTGCAGGATTTCTCAAGCGGGGTATGCAGGAATTCGCAGACCTCTTCGATGGTATGTATATCGGGCGTGTATTCTTTCTTGAGCTCGTTGAGAGTATCGTCTGCCGCATTTTCTACAATGCTTTGCGCCGCCTCCATGTTTGCGCGGTAGTCGCACTCTGAGCAGACGGCTATAGAATCCTCGCCCACGGGAGTCAGGAGCATATACTCGTGAGAAATGCTGCCGCCCATCATGCCGGAATCAGACTTGACGGTTATCACCTCGGGAATGCCCGCACGCGCAAAAATGCGGTTATAAGCGTCATAGCATTCCCGGTAGTAGCTCTCGAGATCCTCCTGCGAGGTGTGGAAGGAATAGGCGTCCTTCATGGTGAACTCACGAACGCGGATGAGACCGCCGCGCGGGCGACCCTCGTCGCGGAACTTGGTCTGAATCTGATATATCATAAAGGGATACTTTGTGTAGCTGTTGGCGTAGTCGCGTACAAGCTGAACCGCGGCCTCCTCGTGGGTCATGCCGAGCACCATGCGCGCGTTGTTGCGGTCGGTGAAGCGAAGAAGCTCGCTGCCGACGCTCTCGTATCTGCCCGACTCATCCCAGAGCGAAGCGGGGAGAGCTACCGGAAACAGAACCTCCTGGCCGCCGATATTGTCCATTTCCTCGCGGATAATATTCTCGATTTTCTTCGTTATGCGGCGCAGGGGGAGGAACTGAGAATAGATGCCGTTGGCCACGTTCTTCATATAGCCGCCGCGCAGCATCAGCGCGTGGCTGTCAATAACGCAGTCGGAGGGCTTCTCCTTGAATCTTTCGCCGACAAGCTTGTCAAGTTTCATCTTTTTTCATCCTTTCAAAAAAATAAGCCCCGGGCTAAAAAGCCTGGGACAAACCATAAAGTCTGCGGTACCACCCAAGTTCGGACAAAAAGTCCGCTCTCAAAGCGACGAAAGCCGTCTTTCCGATAACGCCGGAATGCGTCAGCGCATTTGACGCTGCGGCTCCGAGGCGGGTTCGGAGATTCTGCCGCTGAGACTTGCACCGACCGTCTCATCTCTCTGCCGGCATAAAAACCTAATTTTCCTCTTCATAGCCTTTAACAGTCAATAATTCTACTATGCCGCAGTTTAAAAGTCAATGCCTGCCGCGGTATTTTTTCAAAATTTCACGGTAAAATACATTTTAAATATTGATTTAATATAGGCACTATATTATAATTAACTAAAAAATATAACTAACGAAAGGGAATTTATATTATGGCTGCACAAAACAAGACGAGGCCGTTCGGTATGCGGGATTATTTCGGCTATGCGATGGGCGATTTCGGCTGCAACATGAGCTTTGCGCTGATAACAAACTATCTCATGCTGTTCTATACCCAGTATGTCGGGCTGGAACTAAAAGATTGGGCTTGGATAATCATAGTCGGAAAAGTATGGGACGCTATAAACGACCCGCTGATAGGCGGCATGGTGGATAATGTCAGCATAGGCAAGGGCAGCAAGTTCATGCCGTGGATAACCATAGGCGGAAGCTCTCTGATAATCTTCACTACGCTTTCTTTTATGCCGATAGCCTCTATGAGCTATATCTTCAAGGTCATTTATTGCCTTGCCATCTACTGCATTTGGTCGGTTGCCTACACAATGGCAAACGTGCCCTACGGTGCGCTCCATTCGTGCATAACAAACGACCCCTCAAAGCGCACGAATCTCTCGACCTTCAGATCTATAGGCGCGGGACTCGCGCAGGTGCTTACAATGCTTCTGCCGCTTATAGTCTATGACAAGAACCACAATCTCATCGGCTCGAGAATGGTCTATGTCGCACTTGTATGCTCGGCGATAGGCTTTGCCGGCTTTATGCTTGTGCGCCTGCTTGTGACCGAGCGTGTTGCCGCCGAAGCGCATGACAAGACCGATAAGATGAGCTATCTCAAGGCCATAAAGGGCTTCTTTACAAACAGACCTCTGCTTGCTATAACCGCCGTTTCGTTTGCTCAGGTTATCTGCTTTATGTCCATGAGCACTGTCAATGTCATAATATTCCAGTCTTATTTTCACAACACGAAGATACTCGCGGCTGCAAATATAGTACCCTATCTGCCGCTCGTTGTTCTTATGCCCTTTATAGGCAAGATAACGAAGAAAATCGGCAAGAAGAAGCTTGTGGTCATAGCCTCATCGATAAGCCTTGTGGCGGGTATAATCTCGTGCTTTATCCCTATGGATCCCACGGCGACAAGCTCGCTGATAATCTATATGGGCGTGCTCATGCTGCTCTATACGAGCAACGCCGTGTTCACTATAATCCTTTGGGCAATGGTCGTTGACTGTATCGACTATCAGTATGAAAAGACGGGCAGCCGTGACGAGGGCTCGCTCTATGCGCTGTTTTCGTTCTTCCGCAAGCTTGCCCAGGGTCTCGGCTCGGCACTCTCGGCGGGACTGCTCGCGGTGTGCGGATATGTTGAGTCCCTCGGCGCGAATCAGACGGCTCAGACCGCTTTGAACATCAAAAATATGTATCTCATAGTTATGACCGTCGGCGTAGCGTTGACCGTTGTTGTCACGCAATTTGTCTATAATATCAATAAAGACAGGGGAACGGTTGCCCCCATAGACATAGAACCCGACCCCGCGCCGGAAAATTTTGAATAAATAGAGCCTTCGCTATTGATTTTCAATTCCGCTTTTGATATCATTTATAATTATGAGTCATAAGCAAAGGAGACATACAAATGGATAGACTTGAAATTTCAAAGCTGTTCAGCTCATATGAGGAGCTCGGCGGCAAGGAGATAACGGTCTGCGGATGGATTAAGACCCTCCGTGACTCAAAGGCGATAGGCTTTATGGAGATTAACGACGGCAGCTCATTCAAGAGCCTGCAGGTTGTTTTCGAGAGCGCAAAGGTAGAAAACTACAAGGATATAGTCAAGCTGAATGTCGGCGCGGCAGTCAGAGTTACGGGTACCTTTATTCTGACTCCCCAGGCAAATCAGCCGTTCGAGCTCAATGCTTCTTCAGTCGAGGTCGAGGGTCAGTCAACTCCCGATTATCCTCTCCAGAAAAAGCGCCATACGCTCGAATATATGAGAACGATAGCGCATCTGCGCCCGAGAGCGAATATTTATTCCGCGGCCTTCCGCGTTCGTTCGACCGCCGCTTACGCTATTCATAAGTTCTTCAATGAGCGAGGCTTTATCTATGCTCACACACCGCTCATCTCCTGCAGCGACTGCGAGGGCGCGGGTGAGATGTTCAAGGTAACGACTCTTGATATTGCAAACTCACCCAAGAACGAGGACGGAACCGTCGATTTCAAGCAGGATTTCTTCGAGAAGCCCGCTTATCTGACCGTTTCCGGCCAGCTTGAGGGCGAGGCGATGGCTCTTGCTTTCGGTAAGATATATACCTTCGGTCCCACCTTCAGAGCCGAGAAGTCCTACACTCAGCGTCACGCTGCGGAGTTCTGGATGATTGAACCCGAGATAGCCTTTGCCGACCTTAATGACGACATGGAGCTTGCGGAGGCCATGATAAAGTATGTCATCTCCTATGTTATGGAGAACTGTAAGTCGGAGCTTGAGTTCCTCAACAAGTTTGTTGATAAGGGACTGCTCGAGAGGCTTAATTCCGTTGTCAGCTCGGATTTCGCGCGCGTCACCTATACCGATGCCGTCAAGGAGCTCGAGAAGTACAACGACGAGTTTGACTACAAGGTCTATTGGGGCTGCGACCTTCAGACGGAGCACGAGCGCTGCCTGACCGAGCGCATCTTTAAGCGCCCTGTATTCGTCACCGACTATCCCAAGGAGATTAAGGCCTTCTATATGCGCCTTAACGATGACGGAAAGACCGTTGCCGCAGTTGACCTGCTCGTTATGGGCATAGGCGAGATAATCGGCGGCAGCCAGCGTGAGGAGAGACTCGATGTGCTTACAGAGCGCATTGAAGAACTCGGACTCGACCCCAAGGATTATTGGTGGTATCTTGACCTTCGCCGTTACGGCGGCGTTAAGCACAGCGGCTTCGGCCTCGGCTTTGAGAGACTGGTTATGTATCTCACCGGTATCTCCAATATCCGCGACGTGCTTCCGTTCCCGAGAACAACAGGTTCTGCGGATTTCTAAAAATGACAGAGCACCCGTACTTTTTATGTGCGGGTGCTTTTTTCGAGAAAAAATCTCCCTTGCCGAATCGGCAGGGGAGAACTCTTTTTTATTCGATTGTCTCTATTTTTATAAGATTTGTGTTGCCGGATTTTCCGTTTATCGCGCCGCAGGTCATTACGATATTGTCGCCCGGCTCGAGATTGAGCGCGTCCTTTGCGACCTTCTGCGCATGATAGAAAAGAACATCGGTCGAATTGAATTTCTCGCTGAGCACGGGCATAACACCCCAAGAGAGCGCGAGCTTGTACCACACAGCCCTGTTTGTCGCCATACCGATTATGTCCGTCGGCGCTCTGAAACGCGATACCATGCGAACCGTCATGCCGGAGATAGATGCTACAACAATAGCTTTTGCGTCTATGTCAATAGCCATTCCGCAGGTTGCGTGGGAAATAGCGTCGACGCGGTTCTTTATCTTGAAATCGTTGTTGCGGAAACGCTTTGCATAGTGTATGTGCTTCTCGGTCTCCTCAACTATCTCGGCCATCGTGCGAACGGTCTCGACGGGGTATTTGCCCGCCGCCGATTCACCCGAGAGCATAACCGCGCTCGTGCCGTCATAGACCGCATTGGCGACATCCGAGATCTCCGCCCTGGTCGGGCGTGGATTGGTTATCATAGATTCGAGCATCTCCGTTGCAGTGATAACGCGCTTGCCGAGCAGACGGCATTTAGTGATTATATATTTTTGAAGTGCGGGGAGCTCGGTGAAGGGGACTTCAACGCCGAGATCGCCGCGGCCTATCATTATTCCGTCGCACTCTTCGCAGATTTCCTCTATGTTATCTATGCCCGTGCGGTTCTCTATTTTGGCGATTATGTCTATGCCGTCGCCGCCGTTCTCGCGGAGAAATGCCTTGAGGTCAACGAGATCCTGCCTGCGTGAAACAAAAGACGCCGCGATATAGTCGACGTTATTCTGAATACCGAACAGCAGATCCTCTTTGTCCTGCTCGCTGAGGTATACCTGATTGAGCACCTTATTGGGAAAGCTCATACTCTTTCTGTTTGAAAGCTCGCCGCCGGTGATGACCTTGCACCTTACATCTGTGTCGGTTTTACCGATGACTTCGAAAATCACAAGCCCGTTGTTTACCAAAATGCGGTCGCCTATAGAGATATCGTTGACGAGTCCCGCATAGGTCACGCTGACGCGGCTTTGATTGCCCACAATATCCTCGGTGGTGAACGAAAACTCGTCGCCGTCTTGAAGAAATATCTTTCCATGTTCAAAGGTTTTGATTCTGTACTCGGGACCCTTTGTGTCGAGCATTATCGCAATCGGGAGATTGAGTTCTTCGCGCACTTTCTTTATCATATTGAGCTTTTCGAGATGCTCCGGATGAGTGCCGTGGGAGAAGTTGAGCCTCGCAACGTTGAGACCCGCCTTGCACATTTCGGTGAATATTTTCGGGTCGCTGCTGGCAGGACCTATTGTGCATACTATCTTTGTCTTTCTCATTATATCCCTTCATTCCCTTTATATAATCATATTTATTATATTATATCTTGTCTCCGGGTGCAATACAGCAAAGTAAAAAAACAGGCAACTTTTGAAATATACATTATATTGATTTCACTCAAAAACCCGTATATTCCGAGTGCCGAGAAATTGCAGATAAAAAGTTCGGGATTTTTAAAAAAAGACTTGATTTTTTAAGCGCAGTCATATATAATAGACGAGCATTTGATTGCAGACACGGAGAGTTGTCCGAGCTGGTCGAAGGAGCACGATTGGAAATCGTGTAAACGTCAAAAGCGTTTCGAGGGTTCGAATCCCTTGCTCTCCGCCAAAGCCGAAAGCCTTGATACATAAGGACTTTCGGCTTTTCTTTTTCTTTCAAGTTATTAAAACAAAGAAAAAAGAAAAAATCGTATCAACCCCTTAAAATGGAAATCGTATTAACTATCAGCCGCCCACAATCGTGTAAACTTCACACGAAATCCATTACATTTTTTGTCTGAAAAGGAAAAAAGAAAGGAAGAAGAAGAAAAATGGCAAAAAAAATTTTTGAAGATGGTAAAGAAGTTGCAAATTTTGAGGTTGATTTTTTACCTTCGGACTTACCGAAAGAGAAAGAAAAAGAAGATGAAGAACAATCGCGCGCAGAAGAAAGCGCAATGGAATTTTTGAAGAGAGTTGCGCCGAAGTTTAATATTGTTCGAAAACAAAAAGAACTTATCGATAAAACTAAGCCTTTATTTAAACTTGAAAATGCTTTTATTCAAGAGCAAGAAGCGCGCCGCAATAGCTCATACACAATTAAACATTATAAGCAAACATTCCGCATTTTTAATGAATTTCTTGCTTATTGGTATAGTGAAAGTGCAGATGAGTTTGATAAGATTTATGGGACTTGCCCGCAAGGTACTAAAAACCCTTTTGAATTTTACGGAAAACTTTTCCCAATTTTAGTTCTTGATAATGAAGAATTACAGCTTGATTTTGGGCGCTACTTAACAGAGGTTAGAGAGGTTAGCGAACAAACAGTTCTTACCTACTTCCGCGACTTCCGCGCATTTATGTATTATGCTATGGAGTGCGGGTGTACCGATAGAAGAAACATTACAATCAGAGAAGTTGAACCACCCATTAAAGAAGTTTATAACGATAGAGAAATCAAAGCACTCTTGCGCGCGCCCACTACTGATGATTATGTAGATAATAGAAATTGGGTAATAGTTAATTATTTACTCGGCACTGGAAATAGACTTCAAACAATAATTAATTTGAAAGTTGGAGATATAGAGCTTGAAAGTGGGTATGTAAACATAAATGTGCAAAAGAACAAACATACAACGCGCCTTGGGTTGCCTTCTCGCTTAGTGGGAGTTTTACGAAACTATATAGCCGACTACAGGAGTGACGAGAACGGAATGCCACTTTTAAACAATTACCTATTTGCCACTCAGTACGGCGAGAAGATAACGGCGCAAGGGCTTTATAAAAGCCTTGCTCATTATATCCGTTCGCGCGGAGTGAGCAAGACTTCAATTCACCTTTTCCGACACACTTTTGCTAAAATGTGGATTCTTGACGGCGGCGATGTACTTTCTCTCCAAAAGGCATTAGGACACTCAAATTTAAAGATGGCTCAGAGATACGCTAACCTTTATGCGCAAGATGTTAAGGCAAAGATAGAAGAACATAGCGCTCTTTCTCAACAGAAAGTTTTGAGCGGAAAAACAATACGAAAAAAGCCGCAAAAATAAGCTTGCGCGCATTGTAAGCGAAAAGAAAAAGAACCTTTTAACCATAACGGAAAAAGGTTCTTTTTTTCTTTTTGGCAAGAAATACCCTTAAATCGATTTTGTAATATTGTGCGTATGCGCGTAAAAATTTATTTTTCCTGAAAATTGGGATGCGTTTTTTAGAGTGAATAAATAAAAAATCCACTTATATTTGAAAGGAGAGAAAACCTTTCAATCTGAAAAGGGGGTATCGCAATGGCGGACAGGGAAACCTTGAAAAAAACTATTGAGCAATACAAAAAAGAAACAGGACGCACAAATCGTTTTATCTGCGCGCACGTCAATGTTAAGCCGTCGCATTTATCGCGTTTTTTAAAAGGTGATTGTGGAATGAATGAATATAAGCAAAAAGAAGTTTTAGACTTTGTTCTGTTCGATACACAAGCATATCGGCGCGCAGAGGAAGAATGGATTAAAACTAATAATTGGGGGCATTTAAGCTATGACGAAGAAAGAAATTGAGCGGCGCATTACCGAGCACGCAAAAGCAATCAAGGAACTAATCAAACAAAAAGAAAATGCAAAAGATGAATTAGAACTAAAGGATTATTCAAAACCTTTTCGGCAATGGACATTGACAGAACAAAACGAATTATGCGAACTAAGCGAAAAGGCGTTTAATTGGTTCTATGACGGAAACGAACAAAAAAGCATATTGGATTATAACGAAAGCGCGCCAAAGTCTGAGCGCGTTCCGTTAGCTGATGAGGTGTTCTAAATGGTGGGTAATATTATCTTTTTTTGTGTGTGCGCGGGAACTGCAATAGCGATTTTTTATGAAGCGCGCAAATAAACCTTAGAACTAAAACTATTGTAGAGGTGTTGCTAAATGAAAGTAACTTTTAGAGAATTATTTTATATTCTGTTGGCACGAAATAATTATAAACTTCTGTTGTTTTGGGATATGTCGGAATTTGCGAGGGCGTGCGGCTATAAAAACTTTCGGGAAATACGAAATATCGAAACATTAATGAATTTAGAAGTAAAAAATGATTGGCAAAGAGAATGCCGCAATGAAATCTTATTGGGGCTTTTAAGGGGAGAGTGTGAGCGCGCTTCAAAAATCACGTTCACTCCAACCGATAATGGCGGGTGGAAAGTTGATATTGAGAAGAAGCCGCGCACACATATTTATTACAATAACAATCCCAAAAATTTAGGGGGAGATACAAAATGCGCGCGATGACAACAAATGATTTACGAAAAAAAACAAGGGAATATTGCCAAAAGAACAAACGAAGCGTTGAGTATTTGAATAGAGCCTTAGGTTTTTCGAGTGGATATATTCAAAAATTTTTGCGCGGTGTTGTTGATATGAGCGAGACAAGGCAGGAAGCATTGGCGAAATTTATTGCTAAAGAGGGATAACTAATGTATATCGAATTAAAATTAACAATAGAAAAAGGGGAACTAACCGATGAAAGCTTTCATCAAATAATAAGCCTTTTAGAAGAACCGTGCGGTTTTTATGTTGATGATGTCGGCGCGCGGCTTTCCAATAAATTTGATAGTGTCGAAAAATGCGCGGCGGCGATTGAATTGCTGTTGCGTGAGGTGGCAGAACCAAAAGAAAGAACTTTTATAATAGTTCTTTTGTGTTGGGGGGAAGGTGTTGCGCCGAACACGCCCGATAATATTGAAGCGGAGCACTCCGCCGTTATTTATTATGACATTGGCAAAAAGGTTTTCTATTCTTCTTATACGAATCCTCGCGGGGAAAAAGAGAAAGCCCGCAGACACAAAGACACTCTTTGTCTTTAAGCAAAAAAAACGGGAGTTACTATATATACACTATAGTAACTCCCAAAAAAAACGCGACAAAAAATGGAAAGGAGATGTCGCAAGGAGTAAGTAGAAAATGAGATATAAAGAATTGTCGAAAGCGGTGAAAAATGATTGGATATTTTTTGAACGCTTTCGCGCAACTGTAGAAGATAACTTTAGCGCCCGCGCGCAGAAACCGAATTGGGATGAAATGACTTATAAATTCAATCAAAAAGACTATCGACAAAGCTTTGGCGCGGGAAACTCCATATTGACAAATTACAGCACTAATCAAGGCATTAAAACCGATTTTAGCTATTATGAAGCACTAAGCCGCATTGGAAGCGGCGGAACGTGGATTCCAACTTTATACACAACAAAGAATGATAAAGGCTTTATCGAGGGGCGCTTTTTCGCGGTTGATTTTGAGGAAAAAGAGAACAGAGAAGTGCCGCATATTGAAACCGAATTAGAGAAAGCGGAAAATTTAGGACTAAGCCCAATAGCCTTTTATGAAACTATGAACTCCACTATTGAAAAGCCGAGATTCCGCTTTTTATGGGAAGCAAGCGAAGCCGTTACCAATGCCAACGAGTATAAGGCTATCGCGGCGGGGCTTATCCGTACCTTTGACGGCGATACTGCTTGTAAATCGGCTGTTCAGTTTTTCGCGGGCGGGCGCAACCTACATTTTGCGCGCAGTTATGCAAAAACGAATATTGAGAAGTTGCGCGCACTAAAAGTTGCAGAAATCCCCCAAAGAGGGCGCAGAGAAGCAATTTTTGACACAGGAGAGGCAACCAAAGAGCGCGCGCTAATAAAAGATATTGATTGGGCGGTATTGGAACAAAATTGCCGCTTATGGCGTGAGACTATCACGGGCGATTATTGGGCGTCTTATGCCGATATTCAACATTTGGCACTATCGGCATTTTCTATGAATGGCGGGGCAAAGCGACTGCGCGAAGCTATCCGCAATAATCCACAGTTCTACAACAACACAAAACACAATATTGAGTATTATTTAAAGGCGATTTCAGCTTTTAAGAAGCTTGGACACGAAGAACGTTGTAGCAATGAAACCTGTCCGTTCTATGAAGAATGTCGGCATATTGGTTTTATTACAGATAAGGTTAGACAATGCCGCACAACCTATTACAAACAAAAAGAAGTGACGAGAATACCGCTAAAAGAAGCGGAAGAATGGCTTTCAGATATCTTACAAACAGTTGCAAAAAGTTCTGCTCAAATTTTCTTTATAAAAGCTCCCGTCGGACTTGGTAAAACCGAAGCATTTAAGAATTTAGATGATTATTTCCCTTTCGAAACACTTTCAATACTTCAACCAACGCACGCGCTAAAAGGGGAAACCGCGGGCAGAATTGAAAGCAGTTTAAGTTCTTTCACAGTTCAGCCCGAAATATTAGTAGACGAAGAAACAAGTGAACGCGATAAAAGATACTATGCCGCAGGGCTACAACCGCCCGCGCACTCAATAAAAACTTCAAATGTCTACTCGCCGCAGGCAAAAATAAAGCTAATGACACAAAGTCACTATTTACTTCATCAAGAGAGATATGCCAATGATGTTGTAATTTGTGATGAGGATATTTTTCAAAGACTTGTCCAAACAAAAACAGTTTCACAAGATGTTTTGGTAGAGGGTTTGCGGCAATTATCAAAAGACGGTGTTATTTCAAAAATGGATTACCGCGCGGTAGAAGATTGGATAGACGAACATAAAGTAGAGGTTCTAACTAACATTCATTCAGCCTTTCCCGCAATAAAAGTCAATATAGAAAAGCTTTATGCGATTGCTTATGAAGATTATAGAAAACTTCCACAGTTCAATATCTTTGACTTTATCGGCAAAGAAGAATTTATATTTAGTTCCGATAAAATAGGGGTATGCAGAAAAGAAATGTTTCCCGCGCCAAAAAAATTTATAATGCTTTCGGCAACATTAGACGTGGACACTATCAAAAAGTTCTATCCAAACCTTGATTTTTACTTTTACGAATGCCCGCGCGTACAATATCGGGGGAAAATTACTTTTGATACCGCGCACACATATAGCCGACAAGACATTTCCAAAAGAGACTTGAAAAAGCTTAATACCGAGTTGCGCGCGACGCACGAAGATTTTTTTAAAGGGGACAAACCTTTTCTAATTACTTATAAGAGCTATACCAAAAAGTTGGGGGAAGCGTTAGACTTAGAAACAGTTGATAAAATGTGGATAGGGGCAACAGAGGGCAAAGACTGTTTAAAGGGCAGAAAAGTTATTGTTATGGGGAGTAATAGAATAAATGATTTTGATTTAGCGGTAATGTCTTTGGGAATGGCTGTTCCGCCAACGAACTTTGCGCGCAAGCGCCGACGTTTGCGCCGAAGCGGTATTGAATTTGACTTTTATGGTTTTGTTGACGATAATTTAGAAGAACTTTATGAATGGCTGATTGACACAGAGACAATACAGGACGTCGGGCGGGCGCGGGCTCTGCGCGAAAACACTTCTGTATTGGTGTGCGGCGTTCCGTTTGATTTTTAATGCGCGCGGGTATACAGAAACAAAATTTGTTGGTAACTATATATATAATATAGTAACCAACAAAAAATTTGTATATGTCTATACAGAAACAAAATTTGTTGGTAACTATATATATAATATAGTAACCAACAAAAATGTGAGCCGCGCATATTGGGGCAGGGGATAGATTTCCTCAAAAAGAAAGCCGCCGCAAAACCTAAATTTTCTTGACAATCTGCGCGCAATGTGATTTAATATTGCTGAAATCGTGTATACCACCGATTTTAAGAAATCGTGTAAACTATCACTGATTTTTGAGCGGCTGAAAAGCTCTGAAACCGTTGATACATAAGGGTTTTAGCAATTTTACAAAAAGGAGCACGATTGGAAATCGTGTAAACGTCAAAAGCGTTTCGAGGGTTCGAATCCCTTGCTCTCCGCCATAAGTCCACCGTAATTTTGATAGAATTACGGTGGACTTTTTCTATGCCCGAAAACCGCTTGATACAAGGCTTTTCGGTTGTTTCAGCACATAAGCAAACCCCGCTGCAGGCAATTCTGAAGCGGGGTTTTGTGCGTTTTGGAGGGTTTGCGGGCTTCCATGCCGTTGTAATCGTTAAACGGCTGAGGTAATCGTTGAAATACTGGAGTATTCGTTAAACTACCGAGGTAATCGTTAAACAGCCGAGTTCTGATAATACTCCTTATGAGAAAATCGGCGATGAAGTGCGGTCGCTGGTGGATGAAGTACCGTTCGACATCCCCGATTCGTGGGAGTGGGTGCGAGTACGCAACTGTACAGAGTTATTCAACGGGCGTGCTTTTAAGTCTTCTGATTGGACTGTAATGGGGCTTCCTATTGTTCGCATTCAGAATCTGAACGATGAGAAAGCGCCATTTAACTACTATGACAAGTCGGTCGAAGAAGATGTGCATTTGTATGGTGGTGAACTTCTCTTTGCATGGTCTGGGACTCCAGGAACATCCTTCGGCGCTCATATATGGAGGAATCAGGAGGCGGTTTTAAATCAACATATTTTCAAACTTCTCTTTGATGAAACCGCACTGTTTAAGCCGTACTATATGTACGCCCTTAACCAGCGTGTAGGGAGTTTAATTAAAGCCGCTCACGGCAGTGCGGGGCTACAACACGTTACCCGTGGTGTGTTTGAGTCGACGCTCATACCACTGCCGCCATTTGCCGAGCAGATAAGGATTGTCGAAAAACTTAATGTTCTATTTCCAATAGTGGATCATTACTCAAGCGCTTATAACAATCTCAACAACCTTCAATCTGCATTCCCAGAAGCCCTCAAGAAGTCGATTTTGCAAGAGGCAGTCCAGGGCAAGCTGGTAAACTGATACGGGCTTTGTTATGCTCCGCGTCTATCCGCCTACCTTAACGCTGAACGCACGATGCCTGCAAGGAGCAGAGAAGCACCTTGCCGCCTCTCTGCTCCCTCACTTGCTTGTTTATTTTTGGGTATTTTCTTCATCGTCCAGCAGGTCGGTCATATTCCGCAGGCTGATGCCCAGGGTGGACCCGTTGTGCAGCAATGCCGAGGTGGTGGGCGGCAGTACCCCCGCCACGCCCAGTGCGATCAGCGCCAGGTTGAAGCCCACGATGAAGCGGTAGCTGCCGTGGATACGCTCCATCAGTGCC